>Ga0163144_10002703_pt1 | contig 40584 bp, 35 predicted proteins | sample OliLak19BULKMAT1_FD_123175 | JGI IMG/M metagenome (GOLD analysis project Ga0163144, IMG submission 123175) | Freshwater microbial mat bacterial communities from Lake Vanda, McMurdo Dry Valleys, Antarctica - Oligotrophic Lake LV.19.BULKMAT1 | ecosystem: Environmental > Aquatic > Freshwater >...
ATGCCGCCCGAGGTGAGGCCCTGGCTTCGGTCGCCCTACGGGCTCCCTTCGCCAGGGCCTCACCTCGCATCTTGTAGCGTAATTGAACCCGTCCGTGATGTCATCAACTCAGAAACGGGGGGCATCCGCCGCCAGCGATCGCCCACCACCGCAAAGTCGGGAACGCTCAGCAGCGCATCGGGGCTCAACCAGGCCTCGATCGAACTACCGCCAACCGAGCAATTGACGATTCCAATCGGAATCCGGAGATCTCGGTGCAGTTCCCGCGCAAAATAGTAGCCCACGGCCGTAAACTTCGCTACCGTGCAGGGGCTGCACACCTCCCATTGGCCGTCGACTCGGTCCTGAGGGCTTTCGGCCACCTCCATAGGGATTTTAATCTGCCGGATCTGCGGCCAGAGCGCACCAGCGATCTCCAGATCCGGATTGGCCGATGCTCCGACCGACCAGGCCATATTTGACTGACCCGAAGTCAGCCACACCTCGCCCACCAAAATGTCGCGCACCCTTAGGGTGTTGCGTCCCCGGACAATCATGACTGAGGGATCGCGGGACACCTTCAGAGGTTGAAGCGTCAGACTCCATCGTCCCTGATCATCCGCCTTCGTCGACACGCTTTGCCCGGCGAAGGAGACGCGAACTTTCTCACCCGGTTCGGCGCGCCCCCAGACCGGCACCGGTTGATCGCATTGCAGGACCGCATGCTCCTGAAAGAGCGGAGCGAGCACGACATCGGCCTCCAGAGGGGTCAATACGCAGAATGCCAGACCCAACCCGAGGAGGCTCGCCGCTTTCCGGCGATACCGGATTGAATTCCAAGCCGTTTCAGGAACAAGGGAGCTGGGAGGAGCATTCATCAACAAGAAATCTGAGGTTGGGGACCTGCTGAATCCGGGCGGTCGATCGCTCTAAGCACAGTGCGTCTGCGCTCGTCGAGGCAACGGCATTGTCGCTGGGCAATTTTCCTGACCATTGTGCCGTCCCACCGGGGGCTACCACCCGTCAGATCCACTGGATCACACTTTTGCCCACTTTCTCGCAGGTTGCATCTCCCGGGTGGCTGAGTTCTGCTCAACCATATGGACGCCGCGCCGATCAGGCCCTCAATCCAAATCATCTCGTGAGCCTCGACTTCACCGGGAGTCCCGCGGTGGCGGCACCATCGGCCGTCTTCAAACCACTCCGAATGTCGGAACGGCTGCGAGAACACCTTCTTCAGGAGATCCAGCGTAACCGATGGTTAGATACACTTCCATCTGAACGACTGCTGAGCCGGGAACTGAGGGTTAGCCGCCCCACCCTTCGCGAGGCCCTGCGGTCGCTCGCGGCCGAGGGAATCGTTGAGCCCAGGCGCCGCCATCCCTACCGCATCGTGCAGGGGGCAGTGGCGGGCCGCAGCCGCCGCCAGCGCTCGCCCGAGGTGCTTTTCCTCTACAATTCGCGGGCGCGCCCCAATCTCGCCTACTTCGCACCGTTTGTGGCCGAGTTGCAGCAGCGCCTGCACCCCCTCGGATTCGGAGTCCATATGATCAATGTCATGCAGGGGGGCGCCAAAGGAATCAATCGGGCGCTCGCCCGCATCGACCAGGAGTTCTATCCCGCCTACTACCTGCTCGTCTCGGTTCCCTCGTGTGTGCACGCTTGGTTCGCACTTCAGCAGGTCCCGAGCATCATCCTGGGGTCGTGTGACGCCGCCATCCGTCTGCCCTCCGTCGAGGTCGATCAAGAGGCTACGGTCCAGCACGCCATCAGTTACCTCGTCAGGCGCCGGCATCGCCGGATCTCCCTTCTCCAAGTACCAGTATCCAGCGTGGGCGATTCGCTCGCGGCCGAGGCGTTCCAGCGGGCCTGCCTGAGCTTTAAGCCGCACGGGGTGGTGGGCTCAATTCATACGGCCGTTCCGCGCCCCGCCCTCGTCGAGCGGTCGGTGCGGCAGTTGCTTTCCACGCCGCAGCGGCCAACGGCGGTCGTGGTCACTGATCTGGAACTCGCCCTCGGGCTCTACACCACGCTGGGCGAACTCGGGCTGGGCATTCCCCGTGATGTTTCGGTCATCATCACCTGCCAGTCGCCGTCATTCGACTTCGTTCGCCCGTTTCCCACCTGCTACCAGTTTTCCATGGACACACTTGCCGACCGGATCACCAAATTGATCGAACAGCATTGCCGCCTCGGCACCTGGCCGAGGGCCCGCTGGAAAATGCTCCCGAAACTTCGGGAGGGCGCCAGCGTCGCTACTCTCTGAACCACTATTGGGTCGCTCGCGACGCCCATTTCCCTCTCCCCCAATGTCTACCGTCCTCATTGATATTCCCATCCACCCGCCCTCGCTGGAGCGTCTCCGAGCCATCAAGGGGGTGCACGTTCACCTCGTTGAGAAGCCGGAGGAGCGCCGACGCGCTCTTCCACCGGAGCTCCTGCAGGACGTCGAAATCCTGATGTGCACGTTCCCTCCCGAGAACTTCGCAGATCTGCAGCGACTTCGCTGGCTCCAGATCACCTCATCGGGCTACAGCCAACTCTTCAATCTCGGGTTGGTCGAAAGAGGCATACGTGCCGCCAACGGTCGCGGGACCTTTGACATACCGATCGCCGAATGGAATGTCGCCATGATGGTCAACCTGGTTCGAAATTTACGTCAGATGATCCGGAATCAGGATACCGGTGTCTGGGACCGTTCGGCTCAATTCCAGCGTGAGATCCGAAATCTCACGGTAGGTATCTGGGGTTATGGAGGCCTCGGACGGGCGACCGCGCGCCTCGCGAAAGCGATGGGCATGCAAGTTCGGGTGATGTCGCGAGAGGGTGTCAAACCCGCTAGAAACGTCTACTGCACACCCAACACGGGAGACCCCGAGGGCATCCTCCCAGATCGCGTCTACCTCGCAGGTTCCGAACGCGAATTCCTCGGGGAGCTCGACTTCCTGATTCTCGCAATGCCGCTGACCCCCGCGACCGAAGGGATGATTGGTGAGAAAGAACTACGCTCTCTTCCCCCAAGCGCCTTCCTCCTCAATCCCTCTCGCGGTCTTCTGGTCAGGGAACCCGACTTGCTCCAAGCGCTGCGCGAAGGATGGATCGCAGGTGCAGCCCTCGACACTCACTATCGTTATCCGACCCTACCGGACGATCCCATTTGGAAATTGCCCAACGTCATCTGCACACCACACATCTCCGGATCATCTCTAAGTCCGCATTTCCTCACTCGAGCTTGGGCGATTCTAATCGAAAACGTGCAACGGGACCTCGCTGGCAGCCCGCTGCTGAACGAATTGACGACCGATCAACTGCTCGGCCGATGACATCATGAAGCAACTCATCCTTTTTTGTCTACTGACCGCTTCAGCTTTCTCCGCGGAGAAGAAATTGAGCACCGATACCACTCCGACGGGCGTGCCCTATGGATGGGTCGGAGAAAGGCCAAACCACCCCAGGGCGACCGTGATCTATCTCGGAGGCGCCATCCCAGAGAACCTGACACAGCCGCATTACCTGGAAGGAGTCGCCAGGCTCGGGCCCGAAGTATGGTGCGTGACCCTCGATATTCCCGGTCACGGTACCGAGGCCCTACCAGACGAACCGGGGGGTCTGTCTACTTGGCGGCACCGACTGGAGAAGAACACCCCCTTCCTCGCCGACTACACCGCTAGGGCATCGTCCGTAATCGATCATTGGGTCGAACGCCGATTCACCGACCCCAACAAAATTGGCATCTTTGGGACCTCCCGCGGGGGGTACATGGCCTTTCAACTGGCCGCGGCCGATCCTCGGATCCGTTACATCGCAGCGTTCGCACCGGTGACCGAATTGTTGGCGCTGTCGGAATTTTCGGGCATGAAAGACGATCACCCCGCACGGGGCGCCAGCGCCATGCGGCTGGCCGATGCCCTCCATGATCGAGGTATCTGGATGATCATAGGCACCACCGACTATCGGGTGGGCACCCGCGACACGATCGCCTTCACCGAACGACTGCTCGAAGCCGCTGCCGCCCATGGCTTCCGACCGCGGGTGGAACTGCATCTCGAGCCCACCGTCGGGCACCGCGTGCCCGACGGCAGTTATCCGCGGGCCGCCGACTGGATGTTGGGGCAATTCAATCGCGGGGGGTGACATGCATACACCAGACCCGGGCCTTCAGGCGGTCGGCGCCCTCTTCTCCTGCAAAAACAAAGTCGCGATCGTCACCGGCGGCGCCGGCCTCTACGGATTCGCGATCTCTGAGGCTCTCTGCGAAGCCGGGGCAACGGTCATCGTTGCCTCACGGGACCATCGGATGTTTCAGGCGAAACTCCCAACAACCACCGCCGGATCCCGGCTTCACCATCGGACACTCGATCTGACCCGCGAGACCAGCATCTCCGAGCTCTGCAAATCGGTGCGGGAAGAATTTGGCCGGATCGACATCCTCGTGAACAATGCGCTGACCCCGATGGGTCGCAGCCTTGAAGGGACGACGGCGGAGACCTGGCGAAGATCCATGGAAGGCAACATCCTTGGGCTCTACCTGATGTGCCGCCACGCCGCTGGGGCGATGCAGCAAAACCCCGGAGGCAGCATCATCAACATCGCCTCGATTTACGGAACGGTCGCACCCGACTTCCAAACCTACGAGGAGACCCACAGCGCGTCGAATCCGATCGAATACGGTTTCCTCAAAGGGGGCATGTTGATGTTCACCCGAACCCTCGCGAGCTACCTAGGCAAGCATCAGATTCGGGTCAACAGCATCATACCCGGGGGCATTCACGACGAAACCGACAGCCAGGACTATATTCTTGCCTACCAGCGTAAGGTCCCTCTTGGCCGCTGGGCTCTCCCGCAGGACATCAAGGGTGCGGTTCTTTACCTTGCCTCGGAGGCGTCCGCCTATGTCACGGGAACCAGCCTGACGGTCGATGGAGGCTACACCGCGCTATGAGACCGGCCATTCCATTTTGCGCCGGCGTGGGGCTCCTGAGGTCGTATCTCGCCTCTGTAGCGATCATCCTGACCGCTTATGCCACTCCCTGGGAACCGGATCTGGAGAATCCTCGGACAATCACACCCTTTCAGACAGCAGCCTATGTGGCAGACCTTGAGGCCGCCAGGTTACTCAACGGTCTGGCCGAATTCGCAGTTGGGCTCCTGATCTGGGACGACACCGATCGGCTCATCGCCACCCAAGTGGGCACGCTCCTTCCAAAGGGCCTACTCGCGCCTTTTTTCGCCGAACACAATTCGGGACGGCCCGCGCGCCTCAAAGCTGACTCCGTGCGCGACCGCGTGAGTGACGCCTACCGCAACCTCCGCAGCCCGCGGCTGGTCGATATCGAGATCCACCAACAGATCGACAACGGCAAATTGCCAACCATCGAAACGGCCGAGAAGGGGACACCTATCCCTTTCCGGGTTACCAACCGACGCGACGAGATGATCGAGTTTGTGCTCCAAGAGTTCGTTGATGCCGGCCGACACGGTCGACGGATGGCAATTCTCCTCGCACCGGGGGAAACCCGAGGTTTCTTCTGGACACTTCCCGCAGGACTGACCGGACCGACACTCCGGCTCACGGCCGCCGTCGGCGACCTCTCACGCACCCTCGCTCTGCCGCTTCGCCGTCGGGCGTCGTCCAGCCAATCCTTTCTCGTGCTCGACGAAACCGGGGTGGCCACACCTGCAAGAATCTACGCGAAAGGCGCTGATGGACGGGCGCGAGCTCCGGCGGGAGTAATGCAACGGGTGGTTACCGGCGAGTATAGTCAACCCTTCCCGGGCGAGGTCTACTTCTACACGTCTGGACGATTCACGCTGCAACTACCTGAGGGCGTCGCAGAGATCGAGGTGGTCAAGGGCTTGGAGTACCATCCCTTGCGAATCGACCTTGACGTGAATCCGAACTCTACTGACGAGATACCTCTGAAGTTGACACGAATGGCCAACCTCGGGGCCAAGGGCTGGCACTCGGGTGACAACCATGTCCACGCCAATCTCTTCTACGAGGACCGGATCAAGCCTTCCGATGTCATGGTCATCGCAAAAGCGGAGGACCTGAACGTGGTGAATGTCCTCCCATGCAACGATCCCCGAACAGAGGAGATCAATGATTTACGTTATTTCGAAGGCCGCCCGAACGCTCTCTCCGAGTCCCGGTACATCCTCTATTTCAATCAGGAGCTGAGAAACAACCTCTATCACCACGTCGGGTTCCTCAACTTGAAGTCGTTTATCGAGCCCGGCTATTCGGGCTGGCCCCGATCACGCTTTCCCTACGATTCGGAGCCCAACTACACGTTCGCGATGGAGGCCAAGGCCCAAGGTGCGGTAGTGACCTATGTGCATCCTGGACTTCCGAGCGAGTATCCCGTCGACTTCGCTCTTGGAGCGGCCGATGCCCTCGATGTCCTGTGCCAGAACGACGAGGAGGTCAACACAGCGGCTTGGTATAAGCTGCTGAATTGCGGGTTCCGGGTCCCGATTTCTGCGGGCCCGGACTCTTTTCTCAACATTCCCTGTCACCTCGTCGCCGGGGCCGGCCGCGTCTACGTGCAGACCCGTCCCACGCTGGATTATGGAGAGTGGATCGAGGCTTTCCGGCGCGGACACAGCTTCGCCACCAACGGCCCGCTGCTCGACTTCACGGTAGACGGGCTGGGGCCCGGCCACGAAATCCACGCTTCCGCCGCGGGACGTCTCGTCGAAATCAAAGGCCAAGCCCACTCCATCGTGCCGATGGAGTCACTTGAGATTATCCTCAACGGGCGGGTCCTGGAACAGGTTTGGGCGCGTGGGGATCGGACAGAGGTGGCTATCGCCCGGACGTTCAACGTGAACGAATCTGGCTGGCTGGGGCTGCGGGTCCGCGGCCCAGGACATCGCCTTGCACCCAACGACAGAGAAGTCTATGCGCACACGTCGCCGGTCTACCTCTGCGTTGAAGGGCACCCCCCAGGCGAACGCGATGCCGCCCGATTTTTTGTCGACCAGATCGACGAGTTGATCGAGCGCGTGACGCGGCAAGGCAAATTCGAAACGCCGGCCCAGCGGGAACGCGTCATCGCACTCTTTCGGAAGGGTCAGGATGTCTATCGCAGGATCGTCCACGAAGCCATCCGCTGACCCTAGAGAGATCGACGGACCGGACGCGGCCTACACGAAGTTACTCCATGTCTTCGCAGCTACGTGGAGCAAAGAATTTACCACTCACCGCAGGATTGTGTCGAGTCACCGGCGCGATGGAATCACGCACATGATTGCTCTATCCCGTTGGGTCGTCGCCTTTATCCTCGTTTCCGTTGCAGCAATCGCCCAAAGCTCCGCGATGTCATTCCGGTTTCCCGAAACCGGCCAATCCGCGTCGGACCAAGCAGTCCTCCTCGCTATTGATCGGGTCTCCTGGCCCGTCCAGGGCGGCTTGGGCCTCTTTCTCTCGAAGCCGCACGTACGTCGCGAGCCTGTGCTTACGCCCAGCCGCGACAATCCCAGGGCTCCGGACAACGTTGCCACCCATCACTATGGAACCGTCCTCCTTGACGAGGGTAAGTTCCGAATGTGGTACTACCCCGTCCGCACGACCGAGACTCCAAGTCGATTGAACCAAGGGCCAATCTGTTACGCGGAGAGCATCGACGGCCTGACGTGGACCAAACCCGTACTCCGGCAGGTCGAGGTCAAGGGTAGCCGTGAAAACAACGCGATAGCGCTTCCCGCCGACGTGATTGAAGGAGTCCAGGTCATTAAAGATCTCAAAGATCCGGATCCACAACGTCGATACAAGATGGTCTTCAATCCCTCGCACCCAGATCTGGTCTACAGCCTGAGGACTGCCACGAGCCCCGATGGCCTGAATTGGACCGCTGGTCCCCAGACGCCGATCGGTTTCTTTCTTGAGATCGCATCCCTATACCAGCACAACGGACTCTTCATGGTCAACTCTCAGATCTGGGGACGCACGGAAGGTGGCAGGGCAGAAGGCCGCCAGGCCTATGTTTGGGTTTCACCGAACTTCGACACTTGGCTCCAGGAACCAGCGGCATCGTTTGCTTTGCCGGAGCCGGCCACCGGATCGGGCTACTTTGGCAAGTATCCGCAGGTTCATCTCGGGGTCGCCGGGGTCAGCTTGGGAAATGTAGTGATTGGTCTCTACGGTCTCTGGCACGAGCGTGGCTGGGGAGAGAACGGCACCACCTGCGACTTTGGCCTGGTTCTCAGCCACAATGGCATTCACTTCCATGAGCCGGTTCGGGGACACATCTTCCTTTCCCATCTCGACTCTCCTGTCACTCCCGTCCCCGGAAAGCAGTATCCCACCATCCTGACCCAGTCGAATAGTATCCTCAACTACGGGGACGAGACCCGCATTTATCATGGGAGGTGGAGAAACGCTGGATACGTCGCCGGGGAGAGACCCGACTACTGGGGCGAGTGCGCACTGGCCACCCTTCCAAGGGACCGGTGGGGCGCGCTTGCCCTGCTTCCAAAGGTGACCGAAGGGTTCCGACTTCCCACCCAAGTCCGCGCAACCGAGGCGACAATCGACGGCACCGTCTGGTCCATGCCGATCCAACTTCCCCAAGCTGCCGAAACCGAAATCTGGATCAACGCGGACGCTGCGGATCAAATGTCGGTGGAGATCGCGGATGAACGATTCAACCTCATGCCCGACTATTCTGGAGCCCGCGCCGGACGATCCAAAACGGCTGGCGGTCTGGATTGCCGTATCGAATGGCCACGGAAGGACCTTGGAGCACTGAAGGGGAAGACAGTGCGGCTGCGGTTGCGTCTGGTCAAGGAGTCCCCTGAAGAACCCAAATTCTACGCCATGTATCTTCGGACTCCGGCAAAGCGCCGCTGAACCGCGCGAAACACATAACATTCGGTCGGGTCTTTCTCATCGGCCAAGGTGCCTATCGCCAATACCCAGCTCGGCAAACTTCGCCGCAACGTCCTGCCCAATTGGTCGTCAATCTGTCTGACATCCTTGAGAACACTTCTCCTTCTTTTCGTCGGCTTTGCGATTGTTTTAGACGTGTTCGCAATCATCCGTTTGCCTTCTGCACTTGGGAGCAACATGGTTTTGCAGCGACAGACAACCGCAACGCTATGGGGTTGGTGCGATCCCGCAGAGGAAATCACGATCACGGTGGGATGGAGCCCCATCGCTTACAAGGCCACCGGAACAAACGGTGCCAGATGGAGCGCCCGCATCGAAACCCCGATGGCGGGAGGACCTTACCGCATCCGTATCCAAGGATCGAGTGATCTTATCTTGGAAAATGTGATGATCGGAGAGGTTTGGCTTTGCAGCGGACAAAGCAACATGGAATGGAGCGCCGCGCTGGGGCTCGAACAGGCGATCGAAGAGGCTCCTCGTGCTCACCACCCTAATTTGCGGCTTTTTAATGTGAGGAAGGCGACATCGAATTTTCCCCAGGATGACTGCGACGGATCGTGGCAACCGTGCACCCCAGATTCGATGCGTACGTTTAGCGCATTGGCCTACTTCTTCGGTAGGATGCTCCAGACCGAACTCAACGTACCGATAGGCCTTATCGGGAGTTCTTGGAGTGGAACTCCCGCGGAGGTCTGGACGCCAACAGAAGTTTTCGATCGCGACAGCCTCCTCGCCGCAGTAGCTATGTCGCTGCAGAGCTTTCCTTGGCGGCCCAACGCCCCCGCAAGTTGCTATAACGCAATGATCCATCCACTCGTACCGTTCCGCCTCGGAGGGGTCATTTGGTACCAAGGAGAGAGCAACGTCGCCGACCATGCTTCGTACCAAACGCTCTTTACCCAAATGGTCTCCAGCTGGCGTCACGCATGGGACGGGGAATTTTTCCCTTTCTACTTTGTTCAAATCGCGCCTTTTCGGTATCCCAATCGGAACGTTGGCGCACTACTTCGCGAGGCTCAATCGCGCTGCGAGTCGATTCCTCGGAGCGGGATGATCGTAATCAGTGACCTCGTGGATAGCGTAAGAAATATTCATCCAAAGGACAAGAAGGGCGCCGGCCGTCGGCTCGCAGCCCTGGCATTGGCGGAATCCTACGGGAAGACGGAATTTTCCGGAAGAAGCCCAACTTACTGCCGAATGTCCAGCGAAGGGAACGCGATTAGGTTATTCTTCCGCCACGCCGAGGGCGGCCTAGTTTCCAAGGGAGGGCAACCCGTCGGTTTTCAGGTTGCCGGGGCCGATCTTCAATTCCATGCGGCGATCGCCATGATCGATGGGGATACCATCGTTGTCGCAAACGAACACGTTCTTAATCCTCAAGCCGTTCGTTTTGCGTTTGACGACGAAACCCTCCCCAACGTCTTTTCCCGGAAGGGTCTTCCGCTAAACCTCTTTCGTACAGATCAGTGGACCGTAGATACATCGAAACGATGATCGCCTATGACCGTACGGTCCTTACCTCGTGCAGCGAGCGGTGATCGGTCGGCATTTAGCCGGCAGTCGCATACGCGAACAGGGAGGCAGGGAGGTTTCCCGCCCCGAAATCCTGCCCGCTTGACGCCCATTTTTGCCCTTTTATGAAACTCCGCTCCAGCCGCGTGCTGAATCTACTCCGGGAAGGTCAGCTTCCGACCGTTCTGAAGATCAACCTGTCCGACCCACGGGTCACAGAAATCGCCGGTCTGAGTGGCGCCGATGCCGTCTGGCTCTGCACCGAACATGTCGGCAATGACTGGATCGGATTGGAGAGCCAAATTCGCGCCGCACGGGTGCACAACATCGACACCTTGGTGCGGGTCGGTCGGGGCAGCTACAGCGACTACATTCGTCCGCTGGAGGCCGACGCGACCGGAATCATTGTGCCCCACGTGGCAAGCGAACAGGAGGCCAGGCAGATCGTCGAGTGGGTTCGTTTCCACCCGATCGGCAAACGCGCCCTCGACGGCGGCAATATCGACGGCCAGTTCTGCCTCATCCCAGTCGAGGAATACCTGTGCCACTCAAATCAGGAGCGGATTTTAATCCTGCAGATCGAATCCCCCGAGGCCCTGGAACAGGTGGAGAAAATCTGCGCCGTGCCCGGCTTCGACGGCATCCTCTTTGGTCCGGGTGACTTCAGCCATCGCATCGGCAAGGTCGGCCAACTCGACGCGCCGGAGGTGGTCTCCGCCCGGAAGCGGGTTGCTGCCGCCTGCAGACAGCATGGCAAGTTTGCCATGACCGCGGGACTGATCGCCCCGTTCCCTGAGCTGGTCGCCGAGGGGTATCGCGTCATCGGCATCGGCGCCGACGTGGTCGGTCTTACCCAGTACGTCAAACAACGGCTAGAACTCGTGCAGGAACACATCGCCTCCCTTCCCGCCTCCATGAAGCCCACCGCCCGATCTCCCTATGTCTGATCAAACCCCGCTCCCACCCCCGCTCAAAAACAAGATCGTCGTCCAATTCGGCGGCACCGGGCTGCTCGGCCCGACGCTCATAAGCGCCCCGGGTGCCGCCGAGCCACCACGGTCATCGCGTCCCGCAATCGGGCCTCGCTCGCCGAGATCGTCGCGCGGAAACGCGCCGCCGGTGCAGATGTCCAACCGGAGGAGGCCGATCCGCTGTCGGAACCGGCGCTGCTTGCCTTGCGAAACCGCATGCTGGCGAAGTACGGACGGGCTGACGGCGTGGTCGACAACTCGGCCGCCCGGCCGATGAAGAGCATGAACGACGACCTGGCAGCCTGGAAGGCCTTGATGGTCGCCAAAGCCACCGGATTCATCACCGCCGTGCGCACCTTTGGCAAGACTAGGGCGGACGCGCGCGAAATCGGCGGCCCCGTGGTATTCCTGCTCAGCGACGCTGCATCCTATATCACCGGCGCCAACCTGCTCGTGGACGGTGGCTACACCGCAAAATAATGAAACCCTGGTTTTCCCTCGAAGGCAAAACGATCTGGGTGACCGGCGGCGCCGGCTACCTCTGCGCTTTGCCCATAAGAAAAGACGGAGCATCCGTTCATTTTTGATATAACGACGGTGGGGATGAACTCTCTCCTCCCGATCAAGCAGCGTCTGGCCCAAGCCGACAACGTTGCGCTGGTCCACCGGTTGCTCGGAGTGGAGCCGACGCCGGCCCGCACCCAACTCGCCCAACAGCTCTGCCGCCACCTCAAGTTGCGCGACCCCAAGGGCGACTGGCAGATTGGCACCACGCCGAACACTCGCTGATCTGGAACGAGCTGATGGTTCGCGAACACCCCTTGCATGATGCGCGGTTGGTCGGCCGCCAACTCCGCTACCTGATCGGTTCCGAGCACGGTTGGCTCGGCGGCATCGGCTTCGGCAGCGCTGCTTTGTATCTGGAGAGTCGCGATACGTGGCTGGGCTGGAGCCATGCGCAGCGCACCACCCCCCTGTCGCGGGTCATCAACATGGCCCGTTTTCTCATCCGGCCCGGCCGGCGTTGTCCCAATCTGGCCTCGCATGTGCTGGGCCTGTGCGCCCGCCGCATCGCCGCCGACTTCGAACGCCGTTACGGGTTGCGCCCGTGGCTGATGGAGAGCTTCGTGGATTCCTCCGCGTATGCGGGCACCTGCTACCAGGCGGCCAACTGGATCAAGGTCCGTCAGACCAAGGGCCGCGGGCGCAATGGTGCCCGTGACGCCGGCAAAACCCGCAAGGACGTTTATCTCTATGCGTTGGTCGCCGATATCCGCGCGCAGCTCGGCGTGGAACGTTTCCCTTGGACGGCGCTCGCGCCCCACGACGGAATCGAGGGCGACGGCTGGGCCGAGCAGGAGTTTGGCACCTGCGAGCTCGGCGATCACCGGCTCACCCGCCGGCTGGTCAAAATCGTCACCGCGGAGGCCGCGCACCCCGGTGCCTCGCATACTGCGGCGGCCGGGGGCGATGCCCACCAGGCGAAGGCGTGTTACCGGTTGCTCCGCAATGACCGGCCGGAACTGACGGTCCCCAACCTGCTCCAGACCCACCGCACGCAGACGCTGCGCCGGTGCAAAGCGTACCCGGCAGTGCTCGTCATCCAGGACACCTGCGAGTTGAACTATTCCAGCCATCCGCGCTGCCAGGGCCTCGGCGTGACCAAAGCCAACCAGACCACGGCCACGACGCGCAGTCTGAACCTGCACAGCTCTCTGGCGATCGCGGCCGACGACGGGCTGCCCTTGGGCGTGCTGCGGCTGCACGGCTATGCGCCCACGCCGGCCCAAGGCAAGGATCCGCACCGTCCCATTGAGCAGAAGGAGTCCTTCCGCTGGATCGAGGCCTATCAGGACGCCAATCACATCGCGACCCTGCTGCCCGGCACCCGCGTCATCAACGTCACGGACCGCGAAGGCGGCTTCTTCGAGCTCTTCGACTGGCGCCGGCGCCAGCCCGGCGGCGCCGAGGCCCACCTGTTGGTGCGCGCCCAGCACGATCGCACGCTGGCGGGCACCGACGCGAAGCTCTTCGCCGAACTGGCGGGCGCGCCCCTGGCCGCCACCGTGAAAATCGCCGTGCCCCGCCAGCGCGAACACCTCGGCAAACCCTCCGCGCCTGGCCGGCCGGGACTGCCCGCCCGCGAAGCCGAGGTGGCACTTCGCTATAAAGAGGTCGCGTTGGCCGCCCCGGCGACACCGACGCTGCGCGGGCGGCCGCCCCTGCGGCTGTGGGCCATTCATCTGCAGCAGAAAAATCCTCCGCCGGGCGCCACCGCGGTGCACTGGGTGCTGTTGACGACCCTGCCGGTGACCTCCCGCAAGCAGGCGCTCCAGTGCCTGCGCTGGTATTGCCGGCGCTGGCGGATCGAGGAGTGGCACCGCGTGCTGAAGAGCGGCTGCAAGATCTTGGAACATCAGCACCACGATGCGGCCACGCTGCAGCGGGCCATCGCACTCGACGCGGTGATTGCCTGGCGGATCATGCTGCTGGGCTTGTTGGGCAGGGAAGTCCCCGGCCTGCCGGCGGCGCTGGTCTTCGACGCGTGCGAATGCGAGGTGCTGGCACTGCTCACTTTAAAAAAAACCTCTCGTTGGGTGAAGCCGTGAACCGGATTGCTCGCCTCGGTGGCTATCTGCAGCGGAAATGCGACGGCCCTCCTGGTTTCGAGTGCCTCTGGCTGGGCTATATAAAGTTCGAGGCGATGGTATATACCATCCGGCTGCAACGTGCCGCGGCGTCCAAGCCTTCTTGATAGAATGTACTATCGCGGATTTGTGGGCAAAGCGCAGGGCTAAGGACCCAGATCCATTTCAGGACCGCGGACGAGAAAGGTGCCAAGATCCTCTCGGACAAATTGGGCGCACGAGAGATCCGCAAGTACAGCGGCGGGATCAGCAGCGGGAAACGGTCGAGCAACTGGCAAGTCACGATGGAGCCATGGTTCAAGCCCGCCGAACTCAAGGCACTTGGCGCCGGCCGCGCCACGCTCAATCATCCCCGAAGCATCGGGCACCCGCGATTACTTAGACGCCTCTTCACAAACTGCACAGCAAGAAACACCTACATGAAGTGACTCACGCCAAGCGCTTTTCTACTTACCTAAGCTTAAGGCTGAGTAGAAATCCGAGCCCTATCTACGCGGCGTCATTTCCACGGCGTGTCCTTCAGATCCCTACTCCGCGGGGTGTCATTTCTTCATCTTTCACGGTGGTGCCTCTTTCCTCACCAAACAGCACACCGCTTTTGGCACCTTGATCGATGGCGATGACGTGCTCGAGCGGATCGCCACGGTGCCCACGAAATCCGGCGGCGGTGGCGAAAAGAGTACCCCCGTGGACCGCGTCGAGGTGGCCCACATCAAAAGCGTCCCGGCCGCCAGTTAATCGATTTCGCAGGGACGGGGTCGGTTCCCACTGTCCCCTCCGCCCGAGCCCGAGTAACCCAATAGGTTACTTGCCGCCTGCTGCACAGCCCGAGCGCTGGTTCCTATTCCGGACCAGATGACCACGCTTGGCATCGTGTCGCCTGTGCCTTCTGAATCGCGGGCAGCATGCCTGAACCCACCCCCGCTGCCCCTGTCGCCTTCGGCATTGTTTCTCCCGGACGTTGGGGACGAAAGCTCCTCGACGCCGCCCGCGAGTCCCAGCGTCTCTCCTTCACGGGCGTCGTCAGCCGTGATCCGGACAGAGCTGCCGAGGTGGCGAAGCTGTACCAAGGACGATCATACGCGTCCTACGACGCCTTGCTCGCCGATCCCGCGATCGAGGCCATCCTCCTGCCGACACCCCATTTTCTGCATCATTCGCAGACTCTCGCCGCCTTCCGGGCCGGCAAACATGTCTTTGTCGAAAAGCCAATCGCCACCACCATCGCCCAAGCGGAGGAGATGATCCGCTGCGCCGCCGAGACCGGCCGCGTCCTCGCCGTGGGCCATCAAGGCCGGCACACCGGTGGTATCCGCCGCGTCAAGGCCATGATCGCCGCCGGAGAACTCGGGGAGGTCGCATCCGTCGTCGTGGTCCAGGGCTTTCCACACGCCCTGTTTCGCCAAAACGATGACTGGCGAACCGGCGAAAACGCGGTGCCTGGCGGGCAGCTCGACGAACTTGGCGTGCACTACTTCGATGTGCTCCAATTTCTCTTCGGTCCGGTTCGGCGGGTGACCGGCTTCGTGCATCGACCCCTGCCAGCGCTGCCGCCGACCACCGCCACTGCGGTGCTCAGCTTTGATGGCGGCTTGATTGCGAGTTACTCCACTTACGCCACATCCGTCGGGATCAGTCGCATGACGCTTTTCGGCAGCAAGGGCGCCCTTGAGCTGAATCGCATGGGACAGGATGCCTGCACGTGGCAACCAATCAGTGACATGGCCGCGGCGCGTCTCGGAGGCCATCCCGCCGAGCCGATCCGTTTTGATGGACCCTACTTGCTCACCTCGGCGCTCACGGCCGAGTTGGAGGATTTTGCCGGAGCGATTCGAGAGGGTCGCCCGCCTGCGGTGGGCGGCCTCGAATCGCTGTCCACCCTTCGGATCAGTCGGGCGGTGATGGAGGCGAGTGCCACCGGCCGGACCGTCGAACTCTGACCTTCCCGCCGTCGCCTCGCCGTGCATGTTTCCGACATGACCCCGTCCCCATCCCCGGCTTCACCCCTCGTCTGGACAGACATCAATCTGGTCGAGGAGGCGCGCACGTGTCTGAGTGCCGGCGGGGTCCGCTTGATCGTGAGAACGGACGGCAGCCTCGACGGATTGGAACAAGCCGAAGGCGTCATCGCCGGTTCCCTGCTCTGGGGGGATGCGGTTTTATTTGATCGCTTTCGCCGCGTGCAGGTTTTCGCCCGTTCGGGAATCGGGTACGATCGCGTCGATCTCGAGGCCGCGACCGCAGCCGGTGTTTGCATCGTCAATACGCCCGACGCACCGACGGAATCCACCGCCGAATTCGCCATCACGCTGATGCTCGCCCTCGCACGCCGCCTCCCGCACCCCACCCGCGCGCTCGCTGCAGGAACGTGGACCGCGGGTGCGGCCGTGATCGGGACCGACCTCGCCGGCAAAACCCTGGGACTGGTGGGGTGCGGACGCATCGGCCGGCGGGTCGCGGAAATCGCAAGCGCGCTGCGCATGAACGTGAGGGTGTACGATCCTTTCGCCGTCAGCCTCCCGCCCGGCGCGTTGGGCGTGCCCACGTTGATAGAGCTCCTCGCCGGTGCGGATGTGATTTCGCTTCACCTTCCACTCTCCGCCGCGACCCGTCGGCTGATCGGCGCCGCGGAACTGGCGTGGTGCAAACCCGGTGCCCTGCTGATCAACACGGCCCGCGGTCCGCTCGTCGATGAAGCGGCACTGGCCGATGCACTGCAGAAGGGACGACTCGGAGGTGCCGCGCTGGATGTCTGGGACCCTGAGCCTCCCGCGGTGGACAGCGCCCTGTGCCGCCTTCCGATGGTCATCGCCACCCCCCATATGGCGGCCGCCACCGACGAGGGCCGGCGCCGCAGTCATACCGCTGCAGCCGAACAGGTCCTTGAGGTCCTTCGCGGTCACCAGCCGGCCAGTCTGCTCAATCCTGCTGTCTGGCCGGTTCGTCGCATTTCGTCCGGCTCCGGAAAGGTATGCTGATTGCACCACCTGCTCCGGCTTGTTCCTCCTTCGCCCCGCCCTAAACCTCTCTCGCCCCTCCCCGGCGACGTCATGAATTCCATCCTCACCGGCCTTGTTGCCGCTCCCTTCACCGCATTTCACCCCACCGGTGAACTCAATCTCGAGTCCATCGCCCCCCAGGCCGCCCTGCTCACCCACAACGGGGTGACCGGCGCATTTGTCTGCGGCACCACCGGAGAAGGTTACAGCCTGACGATCGAGGAGCGCTTGCAGGTGGTTGCATCGTGGAGAAAAGCCGCCCCGCCCTCCCTCAAGCTCGTGGTGCATGTCGGACACCTCAGTCTCTCCGACAGTTGCACGCTCGCGCGCCATGCCCAGGAAGTCGGCGCCGATGCCATCGCGACGATCGCTCCCAGTTTCTTCAAGCCGGCCGGTGTGCCCGAGCTGGTGTCGTGGTGTCAGCGCATCGCCGCATCCGCTCCGCAGCTCCCCTTCTACTACTATCACATGCCGGCGATGACCGGAGTTAATATCTCCGTGGCAGATTTCCTCCAGCAGGCGATCTCTGAGATCCCCACCCTTGTCGGAATCAAGTTCACGCATGAGGATCTCTTCGACTATTGCCGGGCCGCACAAGTGGCCGATCGCCGGTACGCCATGCTCTTTGGCCGGGATGAAATTCTTCTCGCCGGACTGTCGCTGGGTGCCGCCGGTGCAGTCGGCAGCACGTATAACTACGCGGCCCCGCTTTATCTGCGCCTGATGAAGGCCTTCGCCGCCGGCGACTTGGATTCGGCCCGTCGCGACCAGACTCGCGCCCAGGAATTCATCACCGTCGTCCATCGGCATGGCGGTCTGGCCGCCGGCAAGGCTGTCATGAAACTGATCGGTGTTGATTGCGGGTCAGTCCGCGCTCCCTTGCGCCACCCTTCTGCCGAGCAGGAACGTTCGCTGAGAAACGAACTGGAGAAGATCGGCTTCTTCGACTACTGCTGCGCCTTGCCATGATGCCCACCCCCGTGCTTGGCCTGACGCTGCTTGGCCTGCGCTGGCAGGACGCTTCCGTCGTGGTCGTTTACCTGGTCGCGATGCTCGCGATCGGTGTCTGGTTCAAGTGGCGCGAGACCCACGGTACGACCGAGGAATACCTGCTGGGCAACCGCGGCATGTCCTGGTGGCTCATCGGTATCGCCTACGTCATGACGCTGCTGAGTACCAACTCACTCGTCGCGGTCCCGGGAGAGGCATTCAATCATGGGCTCGTCCTCGCCCTGCGGTACTTCCTCGCACCGTTTGTCGGTATCGCCATCTTTTACCTCTTCATCCGCTTCTTTTTCCGCAGTCGCGTCTTCACGCCGTTCAGCTATCTGGAAGAGCGTTTTGACCGCCGCGTGCGGGCGCTGGGAAGCGTCTTCTATGTTCTCATCCGGCTTTTTTATCTCGCACTCGTTCTTTACTCATCAGCGCTCGTCCTGCGGGGTGTGGCCAACTGGCCGCTCGCCCAGTCCATTCTCATCATTGGCGTCATCGGGCTGGTCTATGTTTATCTCGGCGGCGCCAAGGCGCTGATTTGGGCCGACTTCGTCCAGTTCGCCCTCCTCATTCTGGGTCTGATCTTCATCATCGCCACGGCGCTCAGCCGCGTCGACGGAGGCGCGGCCGGTGTCATTCGCTACGCCCTCGAGAATGGACGCGGTTTCGATGCCATGAAAGATCCCTCATTCTTCAAGTTCGACGCGTTTGTCCGGCTCAATCTCTGGCTGATGCTGTTCGTCACGATCAGCGACCGCATGTTCTACGCCAGCTCCGACCAGCTCGCGGTCCAGCGCCTGCTCAGCACCTCCAACTACAAGTCCGCCGAGCGATCCTATTGGTTCAGCCAGATTCTCACGCTGCCGACGCTTCTGCTGCTGTGGTTCATCGGGTTGGCCATCTTCGCCTTCTATGGCCAGAACCCGGTCAGCGACGCAAAGCTCAGCGGCGATTCCGCGCTTTTCCGGTTCGTCACGAACGAATTGCCTCCTTTCGTCCCGGGATTGTTCGTCGCCGCCTGCCTCGGCTTGATCATGTCCACCCTTGACGCCGGCTTTCACAGCCTCGCCACCGTGCTCGTCAAGGACATCTATCTCGTCCACATCAACCCGGCCGCGGGAGAGAGCCGGCAGGTGTGGCTCAGCCGCGTGCTCATCCTCCTCATCGGCCTCGTCGCCATCGGCATCGCCCTTTTCATGGCCGTGACGTCCGACAGCGTCGCCAGCTCCTTCATCGAGACCCAGGTCTTCTGGATTTCGTTCCAGGGGCTGCTCGCGATGGTCTTCCTCATTGGTGTCACGTCCTGCCGGGTGACCGCCGGGGACATTCTCCGCGCCTTTGGGGCCGCCTTCCTCGTCACCGTGGTGACCATCTGGTTCTATATCCAGAGCCGTGGAACGGACCGGCCGATGAGTTTCCTCTTTGTCTCCGTGCCAGGTGAGGTCGCCTTGCTCGTCTTCGGATACCTGCCCGCTCTGTGGAGGAAGAAGCTGCCTGCCGTGAAGACTGACGGACTCACGCTCTTCACCCTCGGGCGGTCGAATCCCCGGTCATGACTGGTCCGCTAAAAGCACCTTCTCCCCGGGCTTGGCGCCTGATGCGCTCCCCACATTCTCAGATCCACCCCGCCTTCCCACCCGTTGACTTCCCCATGTCCACTCGTCGCCACTTCTTAGCTACGCTCGCCGCCGCCGCTCCGGTGGCCCTCACCCAGGGTAGGCTTCGCGGACAGCCGGCACCGGCCGCCGGCCCGTCGCCACTCATACCCAAGGTTCCGTTCTTCGCCTTTCCCTTGCGAAACGTCGCACCGGCAACCGACACCATCACTCGCAAGAGCGAGGCGAGCCTTGTTTCCCTCCGTCACGGGGGAGTCCTCCTCGCCTATGCCAGTCACGCCGGGCGCAGTGACAACGACCGCGCACCGCTGGTTGCGCTTGAGCTTGACGCCGAGGGAGCTCCGACGACCGCAGAGCGGGTGATCATCCCCCCGCCAGAGGGTGGGTTCAACGCGATGTCTCCTGCGCTGCTACGGCTTCCCGACGGCCGCATCGGCATGCTGTTCAGTTATCGTCAGAGCCAGAAAATCGCCTCTCGGCGATTCACGTCCTCCAGCGATGAAGGCAAGACGTGGTCGCCACCGGTGATTGTCGCCGATGGACAATACAAAACGGGCTGTCACGACCGCTTCACCGTCCATTCGTCAGGGCGCCTGCTCGCTCCCTGCCATTGCACGGAAGACTGGGACCTCCACCACCTGCATGTGCGCGTCGCCCGCTCAGACGATCTGGGTGCCACTTGGAAGCTCGGTGATCCCATCACTCTGCCCTATGTCCGTTGGCTGGTGAGCGAGAATCCGAGCGGTGCCTCGTTCCGGCGTGAAGGTCCACCGCCTTCGTCGACTCCCGGCGCACCCGCCCGACAGGAGTTCATCCAGGACACCGAGTCCGGTTGCATCGAACCCGGCATGGCGGAGCGGGCGGACGGCAGCCTGATCATGACGATCCGCACCGCGATGGGCACGCAGTTCAAGAGCGAGTCCTTTGACCGCGGCGCCACCTGGTCGACCCCGCGAAGCATGGAGGTCGTCAGTCCCGTGGCTCCGGCTCACATTTCACGCCTACCGGGCACCAATGATCTACTGCTCCTCTGGACCTCGGACTACGATGCCCGGGCTCGTCTTTCAGGCGAGCGCCATACGATCACGTCGTGTATCAGCAGTGATGGCGGGGCCTCGTGGCCGCATGCCCGCCGAAAAGTCCTCGCCCACACTCCGGAGCACAGTCTCGACTATCCCAGTTTGCTCTATCGAGGAAATGAAGCGTGGATCACGCTTCGCACCTCCACCGGCAAAGGGGTGCTTCAGGGTCGCACCTCCACCCAACTGATGCGCGTGCCGCTAAGCTGGTTCCGTTCCACCTGAACTGTCTCCCATGGTCATCGATACCCTTTCCGAAGCGTCGAGCAGCCGCCAACTTGGGTCTGGTTTCGCAGCCGGCCTGGACTGGCTTGCCATGTTCAATCCAGATCTCGCCGATGGGCGTTACGACATCCGGGGCGATGAAGTTTACGCTCTCGTGCAGAGTTACGAGACCGTGCCGGCCTCTGAGAAGAAATATGAGTCTCATCGGATGTACGCGGATATCCAATATGTCGCCTCGGGCATCGAAACGATTCACTACGCTCCCACGACCGCCCTGACGGGTGCGACCGACTACGATCCTGTAAAGGACTTCCAGCTCTACGTCGACCCCTCGGCGGCGACGCCCCTGCATCTGCCTCCTGGAAGCTTCGCGATCTTTCTCCCGCACGATGGTCACAAGCCCGGATGTCTCAGCGGATCCTCCTGCCGGGTGAAAAAGGTGGTGATCAAGGTCCGGGTTTGATCACCGCCGGACGGGATCTTGAACAATGCTCCGTCTGGTCATTCTGCTTTTGCAGGTCGCCGAGGTAGCCGCGAGCGCCGTCCCCGCCGAGGCTGTACGAAGGCCCAACGTCCTCTTCATCGCCTTTGATGACCTCGGTGACTGGATCCAGCCGCTCGATCCCACCGCCCCTCGCGAACGCCCGGCCCTCATGACGGAAATGCGCGGAAACCACGCGGTGCGCACCGACCGTTGGCCCTACATCCGCTCCGCCGACGGGACGGAAGAACTTTACGATCACGCCTCCGATCCCCACGAATGGTCCAACCTCGCGGCATTGCCCGGAGTTGCCCCGATCCTGGCTGAACCTCGCCGCTGGCTGCCGGTGAACGAAGCGGCGTCCGCGTCAAACTGTCAACCCCAGGTCAGCCCATGAACCCCATCGCTTCGTCACGCCGTTCTTTCCTCAAGCGCGCTTCCACATTGTCCGCCGCGGCCGCGCTTCTCCCCATCCGCTCGTTCGCGAACCCTGCCGCCGCTGCGCACGGCGACCGCGAGTTGCGAACCGACGTTCTGGTCATCGGCGGCAGCTTCGGCGGCGTCGCCGCCGCGCTCGCGGCGGCTCGCATGGGCCGGAGTGTGATTCTCACGGAGGAGACGGACTGGATCGGCGGGCAGGCGACCACCCAGGGAGTGCCGCTCGATGAACATCCGTGGATGGAGCGTTTCGGTCGAAACCAGAGCTATGCCGATTTTCGCGAGGGGGTACGCAGTTTCTACCGCCGGAACTATCCCCTCACCGCCGCCGCACGCGGCGACCGGTACCTCAATCCGGGAGCCGGCTGGGTCAGCAAACTGTGCTTCGAGCCACGAGCCGGCCTTGCCGTGCTCCACGAAATGCTCGCGCCGCATCTTTCCGCCGGCCGTATCCGCATACTTACCCGACACCGCCCTCTGGCCGTTGAGATGGAGGGTGATCAGGCCCGCGCGGTCAGCGTGAACGACGATGTCACCAACACCCGGCGCACGCTGGTCGGAACGTATATTCTCGACGCCACGGAGACGGGAGAGCTGCTCGAACTGGCCAAGGTCGAACATGTCGTGGGTGCCGAGTCGCAGGCTGAAACCGGCGAGCCCAATGCCCTCGAGGGAGCCGCCGATCCGCGCGATCAGATGGGGTTCACCCATATAGCCGCTCTCGACCATCTCCCCGGTGAGGACCACACCATTCCTCGTCCAACGGACTACGAACGAGTGCGGGCCCGATTCCAGCGCGTGGATCCGTTAGGGATGACGCGCGCGGCAGTGCCTGATCTGTTTGGCGTCACCCGCTCGTTCTTCGGTGAACCTGCTCGTCCCGGTGCCTACGCCATCAGCCCCTGGACGTTCCGTCGCATGCTCTGCAAGGGCAATTTCGCCCCGCATGCATTCCCCAGCGACATCACCGCCGTCATGTGGGTCAATGAGTATCGCGATGGCGTGCTCTGCGGTGTTCCTGCCGAGGAGCGGCAGCGCAGTTTCAACGCCGCCCGCCAGCTCACGCTCTGCGGCATCCACTGGCTGCAAACCGAGGCGCCCGATCCCGCCACCGGCAAAGTGGGATATCCGGGACTGAGACTTCGCGGTGATGTCTTTGGTACACAGGATGGCCTGGCCCAGTACCCCTACATCCGGGAATCGCGGCGCATTCGCGCCGAGTTCACCATTCTCGAGACTCACTTCCGCAACGATCTACCCGCCGCCAAGGACGGTCCGGTCAAATTCTCCGATAGCGTCGGCGTCAGCGGTTATCGGATCGATATCCACAAGCCGGCGAAGAAGGGGAGCGGCAGTATGACCGAAAGCAACCACGGGAAGCACTGGTGTCAGCAGATCCCGCTGGGCGCCCTCATCCCGGTGCGTGTGGAAAACCTCCTCCCGGCCTGCAAGAACCTCGGGGTCACGGCCGTCACCAACGGCGCCTACCGCGTCCATCCGACGGAATGGAACATTGGCGAGGCATCCGGTGCGCTCGCGGCGTTTTGTCTTCAGCGGCGGCTGAAACCCCGCCAGGTCCGAAACACCGCCATTCACCTTGCCGACTTCCAGCGAGAGCTCGTCCGCCAGGGCGTGGAGCTTGACTGGCCGTCGGGCCACCGCGAGACCGCCCGGTCCCACTACAGCCATCATAACCTCGAGCTCAAGGATGCCGGCACGTACTATTTTGGTGAAGCTTGGCGTCTCTAATCTCGAAACCACCCCCCCATGCCTCACCTTTCTCGCAAATCAACACTCTCCCGACGTTCCTTTCTCCAATCCGCGGGCGCCCTTTCGGCGTTGGCTGCGGTGGGCGGTGCGAGCGCTCAATCACAATCGCGAACCGCCTCGGCCTCCGCCGGACCCGGGCGCGAGCTTAAGACGGACGTGCTCATCATCGGCGGCAGTCTTGGCGGCGTGTCCGCCGCCCTCGCGGCAGCGCGCATGGGCCAGAACGTCATTCTCACAGAGGAAACGGACTGGATTGGCGGGCAGGCGACGACGCAGGGTATTCCGCTCGACGAACATCCCTGGAGTGAAAAGTTTGGGCGCACTCAGAGCTACGCTGACTTCCGCAATGGCGTTCGCGCCTTCTACCGGCGTCACTTCCCGTTGACCGATCCCGCCCGTCAGGATCCCTATCTGAACCCAGGCGCGGGGTGGGTCAGCAAATTGTGCTTCGAACCGCGTGTGGGTCTCGCCGTGCTTTACGAAATGCTCGCACCGCATCTGTCTGCCGGACGGGTGACCCTCCTCACCCGGCACCGCCCTCTCGAGGTTGCGATGCAAGGCGACTATGCCCGAGCGGTCACCGTCCTCAACGAACACACCGGGACAAAGCACACCCTGTCCGCACCCTACATCATCGATGCCACCGAACTCGGGGATCTGCTCGAGCTCGGGCGCGTCGAATCCGTCATCGGAGCCGAATCGCAATCCGAAACGGGTGAACCACTCGCCGTCGAGGGTCCGGCGCAGCCGCACGAACAGATGGTGTTCACCCACGTCTTCGCTCTCGATCATTCTCCCGGTGAGGATCACGTCATCTCCAAACCGCGTGACTACGATTTTTGGCTCAAAGCGAAGAGCCATCGCGGTGATTTCCCCAAATTCACCCTCCCCGATCTGTTCGGGGCGCAGCAGGATCATTTCCGTCGCCCCATTCGCCCCGGTCAATATCGCACGAGCACTTGGAATTTCCGTCGCATGCTCTGTCGGGAGAATTTCCTTCCGGGTTCGTTTCCCAGCGACGTCACCGTCGCGATCTGGCCTGCCAATGAGTACCATCTCGGAGTTCTTTGCGGAGTGGCTCCCGAGGAGCGCGCAAAGCACCTCGAAGCCGCCCGGCAGCTCAGCCTCAGCACCATTCACTGGTTGCAGACGGCCGCGCCGAATCCTGCGACGGGCGGCCAGGGATATCCCGGTCTCCGCCCGCGCGGCGATTTCTTCGGCACTGCTGATGGACTCGCCCAAGCGCCCTACATCCGGGAGTCGCGCCGCATCAAGGCCGAGTTCACCGTACTGGAACAGCACTTCCGTACTGACCTGCCCGGCAACGAAACCGGGCCCCGGCTCTATCCCGACAGTGTGGGTCTGAGCGGCTACCGGGTTGATATCCACAAGGCGACCGCGCCCGGTAAACCCAGCATCACCGAAGTCGTCCACGGCAAACACTGGCTGCAGCAGATTCCACTCGGCGCCCTCATCCCCGTGCGCGTGGAGAACCTGCTCCCTGCTTGCAAGAATCTGGGCGTCACTCATGTGACTAACGGTGCCTTCCGCGTCCATCCCACCGAGTGGAACATTGGGGAATCCGCCGGAGCGCTCGCGGCCTTCTGCCTCCAACGCCGTCTCAAGCCGCGCCAGGTCCGGAACACGCCCGGCCATCTCGCTGATTTTCAACGCGAACTGATTCGCCAGGGTGTGGAACTCTCTTGGCTGAGAATGGATACGTCGCGTTCCTATTACAGTCACCACAATCTCGAACTAAAAGACGCCGACACCTTCTACTTTGGCGAAGCCTGGCGGCTGTGAAGTCAGCGCACCGCATGGCTTTCCCCGAGTTAAGGAACCCCTCTTCCGCCGCACCGTGATGCGTTGAGAACTAGCGTTCGCCGGCGACGACGGCACGCGACTCACGATAGCAAAACGAAGCGCCCCGGCGTCCTTGAAGGAGTTGAGGATCCGGCATGCCGCATGCCGATGATCATCCGGTCAAAAACGAGCGCCACCAGTAGGTCAATCTCCGTTGAAACAGGTACGTTAAACTGTTATCCACGTGCGATATATAGGACAAAGTAAAACGATATTGCATCGATCGTGGTGCGTATTACCCTGGTGTGATGACCACCACGACCGTATCCTCAAAATACCAGATCGTGATCCCGAAAGCCGTGCGGGAACGGCAACAGATTAAACCCGGGATGCGTCTCTATATCACCGATGACGCGCGCGGATTGCATTTGATGAAGGAACCCAGCCTGGAGGAAATGCGCGGACTGCTCAAAGGGATGAGGGTGATGGATTCGGATATAAGGGACGAGCGTGACCGGGACCTGCCGTGAGGGTGATTCTGGACAGTTCCGGATGGGTGGAGTTGTTGGCGGATGCCGGTCGGGCCCAGCTTTTTGAACCCGCCTTGAAGGCCAAAGACCTTTATGTTCCCACGATTGTTCGCTATGAAGTCGGGCGCTACACACGGCTTCACGGAGGACCCGAGGCCACGACTCAGGCCGAACGTGTACTTTCCAGGTTCCAATCTCTTTCCCTCGACGATGAACTGGCGGATGCCGCCGCCGTGATCGCCCATCGACACAAGCTCTCCACCGCGGATTCGATCATCTATGCGACGGCGCTCCGGTTTGATGCGGAACTGTGGACACAGGACGCCCATTTCAGGCACCTGCCCGCCGTGAAGTATTTCGAAAAGAGATGAGGACAGAACGTCACTTCTGGCAGTCCCCGGTCTTCGATCTGCAGATGAACCCAGCCAACCTGGGATGAGCTTCCACAAGCTCGACCAGGCGCGGGACAGAGTTGTTGGCCAGATCATCAGGTAGATCGCACATCGCACGTCGCAAAGCCTGCTGTTCTGCCACGTCACTTCACACGACAAGGTAAACAATCGGACCTGAGTTCCGTTGTTCTCAGCCGTTTCGTCGCGCCCGAGTGGGGGTCCGTTCAGTCCGCTTTCGGAATACCCGCGTGAAATAGTTTGCACTGCCGAATCCACTCAATCGCGCCACCTCCGCAACGTTCAACTGCGGTTCCTCAAGCAGGAGTCGCGCCCGCTCCAATCGCCGCGACTGCACGTAGTCCGTAAAGGTGCCCCGGCCAAACTGCCTGAACAGACGCGAGAGGTGATTCGGGTGGACGTTCAAGTACCGCGCCACGTCTTTCCTACCCAGCGGACGGTGCAGATTTTCTTGAATAAAGTCACAGGCTGCCTGCCACGTATACCTCGCCTTCCCCCCGTCATTGACGTCCACGGGCTGGGCCAGCAAACCGCTCGCTGCGATCAACAGGCACTCGACGACATGATGAAAGTAACGCTCCGCGTGCCCCGCTGACGCATCCTCCAACAACCGACAGAGTGCCCGTTGGTTCTCGTTCAGTCCCACCGGCACCCCATGATTCTCAGCCGGCCGAAAAACCCGGCCGTCACTCACCGGCACTCCACGCATGAGGTAAAAGCGGGTCGCACGCAAATAGAACACCACTCCCATCAGCACGTAAGGTTCCTCGGGCCGCGCTCGCACCCACCGCCCCGGAGCAACAAAGAGTCCGTCTCGTGGCGACAAGACCACCTTTGATGTGCCGTCGACGCTCTTCAGCTCGTAGGCCGCCCGTCCCTGAAGGCAAACAATCAAACGCGGTTGTTCCATGAGCGAGGCATCGCGCGGTATTCCCGCATGGCCCGAGACCAAGGCCCTCGCCACCGCGTTCACTCCCCCTCCCGCAAAAACGCTGTCAATGCGCGCGGAAAAGTCAGCCGATAGCCCCATTCTCAGAGGTTACACTCATGCTAGAAATGAATCAACCTGAGGATTTACGCATCAAGTTTCGGTGATATCTCTCGAATGAGTCCGAGAATTCCTCGTTACCATCCTACTAAACACAGCGTCATAAATAATTTGACACGCCCTATTGGAGGGCACCGCTCCGTCGGTGCCGAGCGCGCGGGTTTGCAGCATCGAAAACAAGTCGTACCGGCGGTTTGTCCGATGCTCGTCCCCCACGACACAGATCCCGCGGCCGCGGGACCCTCCAGTTGAGAATGTCATGTTGGCCAATTTCATACGACGCGGTGTTTTAGAATCGTACGTCCTCAGGCGAATCCGCGAAGAAACGCTCTGCCGATCTTCGCGTGAGCCCCTCCTCTGCCCAACGCCCTACCTTTGAATATGTCCTCACCCACTCAAACCATCCGCACCCAGGTGCTCGTCATCGGCTCCGGCGCCGCCGGGCAGACCGCGGCCATCGCCGCCGGCCGCAATGGCGCTGACACGCTGCTCGTCGAAAACGCGGGTTTCCTCGGCGGCATTTCCGCCACGCTGCCCTGGCTGGGCTTCCACGACCGCGACTACCGGATGATCGTCAAGGGCATCCCACTCGAGTTTTGTCGCCGCCTGCAGGCGATGGGGGCGGCCAGCCACTTTGAATTCGACCCCAAGTGCGCATCGGGCATCAGCATCGATTCCCATTGGTGGAAGATTCTCCTCATGCAGCTCATGCGGGAGGCCGGCGTGCGTTTGCTGATGCATACCCAGGTGGTGGACACTCTCCGCGAGGGCGACCGCATCCGCGGTGTGATCGTCGAGAACAAATCCGGCCGCCAGCGCATCGAGGCCGATGTCACCATCGACTGCAGCGGCGACGGTGATGTGGCCGCGCGCGGCGGTGTGGCCTGGGAGAAGGGCCGCACGGCCGACGGCCTTGTCCAGGCCCCCACCCTCGTCTTCAAGCTTGGTAGCGTCAGCCGCGAAGGCTTCATCGCCGGTTGCAAAGATCCCGCCATCAACTACCGCGAGTGGATCGCCCCCTACCCCGATATCCGGGAAAAAATGATGAAACGCATCGACCGCATGCAAGTCATCATCTGCGGCGGCTATGCAAAGCTGATCGAAAAGGCGCGCGCCGCCGGCGAGTTTGAGGTGCCGCAATCCCGCGTCGTCGGCGTCAAACTGCACCGGCCCGACGAATACCTCGTGGTCATGACGCGCGTCCTGGGTCTCAACCCGATCGACACCCAGAGTGTGACCGACGCCTACTCCAAGATTTACCAGCAGATCCCGGTCCTCGTGAATTTCTTCCAGAAATACGTGCCTGGCTTCGAGCAGTCCCACCTTCGCGAGATCGCCCCGATGCTGGGCGTGCGCGAGAGCCGCCGGATCATGGGCGACTATGTCCTCAACAAGGAAGATTTGATCGCCGGCCGCGTGTTTGAAGACGCGGTCAGCATGGGCGGCTACCACATCGACATCCACCGGCCCGCCGGCACCTGGGTGGACTCGCACAATGTCCGTCCCTATACCATCCCGCTCCGCAGCCTGATCGCCCGCGATGTCGACGGCCTGCTCATGGCTGGCAAATGCCTCTCCGCCACCCACGAAGCCGTCGCTTCCACCCGTGTCATTCCCATCTGCCAGGGCCAGGGCCAGGCGGTCGGCACGGTCGCGGCGCTGGCCGTCAAGGCCGGTGTGCCGATCCGCCAGGTATCCATCGAAAAACTGCAGGAAACCCTCACCGCACAAGGCGCCGAGATCGGCCGAACCGTCGGCGGACCGAACCTGCAGGCCATCGAGGAAGTCGGCCAGCTGCCCTTCGACGAGCCGCCGACCACCGGGGACAAGGATCCGGTCACCGCGGGCGAAAGCTCCTGGGTGCGCAAGTAACCGTCGTCCGGCTCCGCTCGGAGGAGCCGGTAAACGTCTTCAACATTCGCAGCGCCGGAGGGGATTTATGCCCCGACAAAGGGCCTTCGAGCGGTGGCAGATTCACGGAGCCAGCTTGGGCAAACCCTGCCACTGCAGGCCAAACCGACTCGGGTCCACTGCATGCCATTTTCCGAGCTCCAGAAGATCCAGTGCCGCTCGCTGCTCTCGAGGACCTGTGCGTTCAGGTAGATCTCGACATGGTCGTTTCCAGCTGAAAGGAAGATCTGTGGTCATCCCGACTGGCCACGAATGCGGTCGTTTGCATGCTCCGGCAAAGCTCCGCCGCGATCCCGGCCCGGCGTCACGCCGTAGCGTCGGCGATAGGCCCGTACAAAGTAATTGGGGCTGGAGAAACCCGAAATGTATCCAACTTCAGATACTGTGAGCTGCGGGTCGGCCAGCAACTTGCGGGAGCCCTCCAGCCGCGCGCGCAACAGGTAGCCGCCGAAGGTTTCCCCCGCAAAGCGCAGGAAAAGCCTCGTAACGTGACTGGGAGTGATGCGCAGGAGGCGGGCTACCTCCCGCCGGTTGATCGGGCGCCCAAGGTTGTCGCGAACGAAATGTTCGGCGGCACCATAGGTGACATTTGCCTTGCTCCGTCCGGCTCCTCGGACCGGGACGCGGAAGCGGATGATCCGCAACCAAAGGGCCTCGGCGAGGCGTCGGACATAGAGATCGGCCCGGTCGTCCGTCCGCGCGGCGAGCAGCGCAGCCGCCAGCGCCATGGTGGTGTCATCGCATAGGCCGGGCAGGATCTCGACCGGCGCGGTGGGCGGTGGCGGCGCGCGGCGTCCCTTTGCGGGGCTGGCCGCCAGCACCAGCCTGGGGTTCCGGGCTTCCAGCACCACACCCAAAGAGACAAAGGCGTGCTCGTGCTCCGTGACCAGCCAGCTGTGCGGACCCAGCACGAGGCACTCCCCAGCCCGCAACAGGAGCGCCAACGGCTGGCCGTCGTGCACCACCCGGACCTCGCGCCGGCCGGAAAGCACCACCACCATCCGCATGAAATCGCCCCCCATCGACGCCCGGCCGGCTTTGCCCGGGTGCCGGGTCTCCAGCGCCCAGTACACGCGGGTGATGCCCCGGTCCGCCAGCAGGCCAGTGGCGAGGATCTCTCCCTGTCGCAGTTCTGTCATTTCAGCTAAATGAGCTTTTCGTGCTACGAAGGCAATCGGAGGTGCACCCTGCATCCTTTTCCCCGTTCGTCCACCAGGCTGAAATGGGCACCCCCCCGTTTTCCATGAAATCCTTCCCTCGCCTCCCGCGCCTTGCCTCCCTGTTTGTTGTCGCCTTCCTGGCCGCCCACGCCGCGTTCGACCCCGTGAGCTGGAAGCTCGGCGGCCTGCGCGGAGTCGTCGTCGGCCCTGCCTCGGACCAGCACCCGTTCCAGTCCGAGGGCACGACGGTGAAACTCAAAGACGACACGTTGCTCCACGCCTTCAACTTGCGCTTCGGTGAGAAGGACATGAGCAACTGGCATCCGCACTACGCCCGCACCGTGATCGCCAAGGTTCTGTCCCGCGACAGCGGCAAGACGTGGAGCGAGCCGGAGGTCATGTTCGAGAGCAACACCGGCATCAACGCCTCACACCCCGCCATCCGCCGCCTGCCCAATGGCGAACTCGGTGCCACCTACCAGCGGATCAACACCAAACCGGTCGAACAATGGGATCGGCAAAACTGGATTCGGTCGGTGCTGAACGCCGACAAGATCTTCCGCTACTCGGGCGACGACGGCAAAACGTGGTCGAAGGAGATCCCCATTTCGCCGTCCACCGGCTACTGGACCAGCGCCCACGATCGCCTGCTGGTGCTCTCGAACGGCCGCCTGCTGCAACCGCTGCACAGCAACCTCGACTTCGCCGCCGGAAGATCCGACCGCGTCGCGACCAAGGTCGCTCGTTCAGACGACCAGGGCCGGACCTGGCAGCTCTCCGCCGGCTGGCTCGAGGTCACCGACCTCGCCCCGAACTATATCGGCAACTACAAGTCCAATTTTCACGAGGTCGCCATCGCTGAGCGCGCCGACAACTCGGTGTTCATGCTCGGCCGGACCTCCGCGGGACGGCTCTACGGGAGCGAATCGCGCGATCGCGGCGAGACCTGGACCAAACCCGCACCCAGCGCTCTCCTCTCCCCCGAGTCACCGGCCAACCTCGCCCGTCTTCCCGGCAGCGACGACCTGCTGGTCATCTGGAACAGCCAGTGCATCACCAACCTGAACACCCACCTGGGCCAGCGGCTCACCCTCGCCTCGGCCGTCAGCTCGGACGGCGGACACTCCTGGCATGACTACCGAGAGATCATTACCATTCCGCCTAACGAGACCAACATCAGCCGGAGCTTCGGCACCGATCGCGTCTGTTATCCGTCGATTTTTTTCGATGAGGGACTGACCTACATCGGCTACTGGGCCGCCGCCCGCGTGAACGGAGTCCAGTACGACCAGCAATACATGATGGTGCTGCCCGTGAGTTTCTTCACCGCCCTGCGCGACACCCATCGTCCGGAGATCTTCACCTCCACCCCATGAGCGACTGCAAATTCTGTTCCCTGCTTGCGACGCCCGATCTCGGGACCGCCCTGCCCAACCTTCTGCTGCAGACCGACCACATGGTCGTCGCCCTAAATCGCCGGCCGATCACCCCCGGACACCTCACAATCATCCTGAAGGCCCACTACGCGCACACCAGCGATTGCCGCGACGATCATCTCACCGGCCTTGGCGGATTGCTGGGCCGGCTTTCGCGCGCACTCGAGAAGCTCCATGTACCTCAACGCGTGGTACTGCTCAGCGACGGCAAGCGCAGCGCCCACCTTCATCTCCACGTCATTCCCGAGCCGTTCGGCTCCAACCTGGATCTCGGGGCGATCGTCACGGACTTGAACCAGCCCACGCGGCCCGCCACCCTCACGGATGCGGAAACCGCAGCCACGCTCGAGCGGCTGCGCGCCATCCTCGCACCCTGATGGACACCCACCGCCCCATCCGCGTCCTGAGCACCCGGGACTTCACTCCCGCGCAACTCGACCGGCTCCGCGCTGCGTCCCCACGACTGGTCGTCACGCAGCGTTTCGTGCGCAGCCGGGCGGACCTGGCTGCCGCGCTTTCACCCGAAACGGATGTGCTTTTCTCCAGCTTCGCCCCCGAATCGCTGGATACCCTGCCCAACCTGCGCTGGATCCAGTGCCGGAGTGCCGGAGTCAATGCCATCATGGGCACGCCGGTGTGGACGCCCGTCGACGTGGCACTACCCGCTCGTCACCGTCCATACGGACGAGGGCATCGACGGCTACACCATGGGCTACGGCAACCAAGGCGACGGCCGCGCCATCGCCTGCCTGATGCGCGATGTTTTCTGGCCGAAGATCCGCGGCGAAAACCCCCTCGAAATTGAACGTCTCTGGCTGCGCCTGCGCCGGGCCAATCGCGATCTCTATGCTCTGAGCGACGCCATGTCCGGCATGATCGATGTCGCGCTTTGGGATATTCTCGGAAAGGTGCGCCAGGCCCCGATCTGCGACCTGCTGGGCCGCGCACGGGACCGCGTACCCGGGTATTGCACGGGCTGGTCGTTTCATCCCACGCCGGAACGGGCTCATGCCGAGGCGAAGGAAATGCAGGCTCGCGGATTCCGCGGCTTCAAGTGCCATTTCTGGAATGATCCCCAGCGTGACATCCCTTGCATTCGCGCGACTCGCGAGGCGGTCGGTCCGGACTTTCCCCTGATGCAGGATCTCAATGCACTCTATGACTATCACGATGCCCTCAAGGTTGGACGGGTGCTCGATGAGCTGAACTTCACCTGGTTCGAGGAACCCATCCCCGACCGACAAACAGGGTTGCTTCGCCGATTGGCCGACGAGCTAAAGACCCCCATTCTCGGCGGAGAAACCGTCACCCTCGACGAGCTCGCCGAGCAAGTCCGGATTCAGGCCTACGACATCGCGCGGGGCGACGTTTACCTGAAAGCGGGTATCACCGGGTTGATGAAGGCATTCCATCTTTGTGAGCTTCAGGGCATGCGGCTCGAGGTCCACACGATGGCGACGCCCCTGCTCGATCTGGCGAACCTCCACTGCAATCTTGCCGCGAAGAATGGCGGCTACGCCGAGGTCATCCACCCAGTCTATCGTTTCGGGCTAAAAGGACAACCGTTGGACATCGATGCGGATGGCTGGCTTCACGCGCCCACCGGTCACGGACTCGGCGTCGAACTCGACTGGGACTGGATCGACAAACACACGGTTGAAACGCTATCCGTTTCCTGAATCGGTGGCGAACGTGGGACTTTCACGGCATCACGAGTGCACGTCCCCACGGCGTCGACGGTGCCTGCACCTTACACGTATTTCGAGAATTCAGCGCGACCGCTCCACGAACCCCGGGGGTTCGTTCCGCTGCAGTGCCGGTGCGCAACGACCCAGGGACCACGAGGGTCGTTACGCGTGCAAAGGCAACGCAGCGATTTTCCGATGCTCCCCTCACCGCCACGCGCTTGGTGCCAGGCCGACGAAGCACCTTGTTGCCGGAATGCCCGCCACTGCCGTGGCTCGCACCCCAAGCCACTCCCACGGTTGAACCGGGATTGGTCCGGATCAGCCTCCATTCGGCGTAGCGATGCGAGGTCTGGGGGTGAAGGCGCCTGGTTGGCTGGATCGCTGCCTGGGTTGAGAATTGCCAACTCGAAGCCGCAACGCCCAGACCTCGCATCGCGGTTTTCGCGTTCTGGCGTCAACGACTGTCCGGGAGCTCCTCCAGGCGGAGGCGGGACCAAGCGGTCCCGTCGCGGCCTCCGCGAGGCCACCTACAACGGATGTGTTCGAGCTCCAAGATTCGTGTAAGGTGCAGAACGGCGCGCCGCCCTCCATCTGAGCGCGGAACCACCCGGAATCGATTTTGGACGCTGTAGTTGAATCAGAACTTGAAGGTCGACCGCAGTTCGATGGTGCGGGGCGCAGCGATCCGATAGAGCCTGTAACCGCTGGCCTTGTTGGCATCGAAGGCCGGATACTTCGAATAGATATCCACCTGCTGTGCCTGAATGGGGATGAGTTCGTCGTTGGTGAACGCGTTGCGGACGTTCAGCTGCAATTTCCAAAGCACCCTGTCACTGAACACGCGGCGCTGGTAGGACAGCCAAAAATCAAACTCCAGTTCCGAAGGTCCAAACTGCGGCTTGGTAATGTCCGCGATGTAGGAACCCGCAGGATTCGCGGGGTTCGGTTTACCGCGGTAGCCGATGAAGACGTTGTCCTGATAACGAACCCCACCCCCCGCACCCACACCTTTCAGACGGGAGGTCTTGGAGAATGAGTAGTTCGTGATCGCGTTCACCCGCCACTCGCGAATCTGGGGATTCGACGCCCCATTGCGCTCTTGGGCGCTGAGAAAATCGGTCACCGCCCGCTGCTCCCAGCCGGAGACGGGATCGAGCGATCCGCCTTCGCCGGTGCTCAGTGCCGCCACGGCGGGCTTGCTGAACCAATTCGTTCTTACCCATGCCGCGGTGGCCGCCCAGTTCGTGCCTTTGCCGCTCTCGGTCGACTTTACCTGGGCGACATTCACGGCCATGCGCCAATTGTTGGTCACATTGTAGGTGGTCTCCAATTCAAAGCCCTTCGAAACAGCCGACTTCACATCGCGACCGGTAAACACGTTCGCGTAAGTGGCAAATCCGGCCGCATTGGGGGCACTCACGGTGATCGCGCCGGCCGCAAGGGAATCGGGCGGCATCGCAAAACCGGCCGCCTGCAACTGGGCAAGGGTGTATCGCTGGTACAAGCGACTCGGAACCTGGAAGAGAACGGTACTGATCGGCTGATCGATGTCCGCATCCGCCAGATTCGCCTGCGAGGTCTCGAACCAGTTCGCCCTGAAAAAGAGCTTCTGATCAAAGAGCCCCATGCTGAATCCGAGTTCCTTGGTCTCACCCACGGGAGCAGAATAGAAGCCGCCGTTCACACTGCGAGCACCCGAGAGCCCCTGGAAGTTCTCCGACCACCCGTAGTGCAGGTCCAAATCGATGCCCGACGGCATATACCGGCCGACGATTTTGTCGACGCGGATAACACCACTGTAGGTGGCCGTATTTCCAGTGGCCGACTCCGACGGCGCGGCCGTGTTCAAGGCGGACGAAGTGTAGATGATGGTTTGATCGGGTCGACGGGAGAAGGCGCCGCTGACGTAGCGCTTCACCCGGTCCTCGCGCCAGCCGACCGTGCTGATCAATGCTCCATCCCACCAATGGCTCTGCAGGACCGCAGCCAGGGTGTCGAGGGTGTCGCGGGAGATGCTGGCGCCCGTCGCCAGACGATCGTGTGGCTCATTATCAAGATGGTGAACCGAAACCATTCCGGTCCTGATCTGGCGCGTCACCGGATCCCGATAGTTGATGCTCACCTGATCGGCAAAAACAAAGTTTCCTTTGTACCCCTGCAGGTTGAGACCCGAGGCACTGGTTCGGTTGGCCACCGAATCGCCCAGGTAGAAGAGATTGCCCAGCTGGCCGGCCTGATTGGCCCGTGCATTCACCGCGGACCAGCCGAGCGCGAGCAACTGATCATAGTCCATGAACTGCGCCTGTCCGCTGCGCGAGGAGGAGTCGGTCTGGTAGCTCGATGCCAGCATCGTCAGATTTTGGCGCCCCAAGAGTTTCGCCAGAAACCCACTCGAACGTTCGGTGAAATCGTGGCGTAGATAACCGGTCGCGCGCACCGTCTCGTTCTCATTGAATCGATCCGCAAAGCTGCTGCGGGAGCCCACGGCCGGCCGCAGATAATTGGGGTTCACCGCCTGACCGGACGCCGGGTTTCCCGGGGTGACGTAGGCGAATTCCCCCTGGCTAATGTCGAGCATCAGCGCGTTGCCGCGGATTCCGTCCAACGCGTCCACATAGCCGTTGTCGTAAGTTTGGGTGTCGTAAGCCAGTTCGATACCGGCTTTCCCGCGCAGGAACTCCTGACGCAAGGAGGCGTTGAACGCTTCGAGTCGCCCAAACTGGGACGAAGCGGTGCCATCGATCGTATTGTTGAAAAAGTCGAACACCGAGGGATCGACCAATCCGAGGGCGAATGCGTTGGGACCAAGCGGATCCCCGTAAACATTGAGGAGAAATTCCCGGCTGTTTTGCATCGCGACCCGGCGATAGCGGAAGTCGTTCGTTCGCGCCGGATTGGTTGCAGCCGGATTCACCACGCCTCCCCCGAGATACGTTTCGGGATACTGCACAAAGGCGTTGACCGTGCCGCTCGAGCTCGGGCTGTCAAAAATGCGCAGATTTCCGGGCGCCCCGCTGTCCAATGAAATATAGGCCGTGTTGGTTGGCGCGTCTCGATAGTCCGTGTTGTTCGGTACAGAGACCTTCCCAGTCGTAAAAAAGTTGGTTAGGTAGTCGCGCGGTGGATCCACCCGGGGAAGCGTCGAGTCAATCCAGCCCCTTTCAAAACTGGCCGAAAGGGTGGTGTTCTTGAAGGGACGGAACGATCCCGTGACGTAGTAGCGACGGTCGTCGCGGAAGGATGGATCCTGTTTGTACTTGGTCCCGTCATCCAGGCCAATGACACGGATCGCGAGCTTGTCCTTCAACAGCACGCGATTGAGATCAACGACCCCGCGGAAGCTCCCGAAGTTGTCCACTCGCGTCTCGACCGAGTACTCGTTTCGCCACATGACCTCCGCCAGGCTGTAGTTGATGATCCCGGCGGGAGAACCGAGTCCGAAGAGAACGCTGTTCGCCCCCCGGTTCACTTCCACGCGGCTGATGTTGTAGCTGTCAAACGGAATTCCCGTCGAATAGAGGTTGCGCGAAATCGAAGCGTCGGCGAGTCCGCGAACCCGGGTCGGGGTCGAAGAGGCGCGGTTTTCGGTATCGCTCGAAAATACCGCGCTGGAACCGCTGGCGCTGGAGAAGTTTCCTCCAGCCCCACCTGAAACCTCCGTGCTGGTGGTGTACTGCAGCAGTTCGGTGACGTCCGTGATTCCCGTGTCCTCGAGAAACTCAGGCGTGATTGCCTGGATGGACGTACCAATATCGCGGAGCGACGTATTGATGCGCGTCCCGGAAAGCGTGCTCGTCGCACGATAGCCTTTGTCGCTTTCGGTCGAAACGGTGAACGGATTGAGTACAACGACGTCCTCTTCCTTCGTCGGCGCCAGCGGACTCGTGGGAGGCGTGGATTGGGCGACACTCGGAGAGGAAAGAAGCGGGCACAGGGCCAACGCGGCGACGGGGAGGTAGCGAGAGAGTTTCATGGGTCAGGGGAGGTTGGAGTTCGTCCGGAACTCGTGCACAGAGGCGGTGCTTCCGCAAGCGAACGCCCCCCCATTCTCCTGGCAAACCGAAGAAGGTGGTACTACAGGGAGGCCACCTTCTCTTCCCTCGATCGCGCGAAGCCAGACAGATCAGCTTGAACCCGTCTTGGCAGCGCCCAAATTTGGCGTTGCGGTGCTCAACCACAACGGCGCGGCGGCGGGTAAGGTGACCCTTTTTTCGACGGCCCCCGACCGACGCCGAGCTCACGGCCCGGCAGCTGGAATGACGTCCAGCCCGATTCGCCGAACTGGTACCCTGAACACACCAGAGGGTATTTCTTGTTCACCCGGCATTGCATCGTTTGCTGGTTCCGGCGTGCCCTCAACCCCGATTTATGCCTTTTCGCCGGTGCCGGTCGCACCGGCCGATGCCGCACATTCCCGACGCAGCGAATCCAGCCTGATCGCATTGCGCGATGGAACCGTCCTGCTCGCTTACGGACGCCACACTGGGCCGGATGACCCCGGCTATGCCCGGCTGAAAGATGAACGCGTCTCCCGCTATGCCGGTGGCTCGGCCATCGAACGGGACAATGACTTCGGCGAAATCGTCGCCGTTCATCTGGATGACCAGGCCCAGCCTCTGGACAACGAGCGCGTTATCGTCCCCGCTCCCGCCGACGGTCTGAACTCGATGTCGCCGGCGCTGCGCCGGTTGCCCGACGGTCGGCTCGGGATGCTCTACAGCCATCGGCAAAGCACCCGTGTCGCGTCGCGCCGCTTCATCACTTCAACCGAGGAGGGAAATACCTGGAGCAAGCCCGTGATCGTGGCCGAAGGCGGCTACAAAACCGGTTGCCACGACCGATTCAACGTCCTCACGGACGGACGCCTGTTGGCGCCCTGCCATGGTGGCGACGACTTCGACTCGCATTATCGCAAGACGTGGGTCGCGTGGTCCGATGACGTTGGTTCGACCTGGAAACTGGGTGCAGTGATTGAGGTGCCGAAGGTTTCCTGGCCCGACGGCCAGTTCATGGAATCCGGCTGCAATGAACCCGGCATCGCGCAGCGCGCCGATGGCTCCCTGCTCATGACCTTGCGCACGGCCATGGGAACCCAGTTCTGCTGCGAGTCCACCGACCGCGGAGAAACCTGGTCCACCCCCCGCACGCTCGAAGTACCCAGCCCCAACGCCCCGGCGCACCTTTCCCGACTGCCGGGCTCGGACGATCTTTTGCTCGTCTGGACGCCCAACTACAACGCACGCGACCCGATGAACGGCCACCGGCACACGCTGCTCGCCTGCGTCAGCACCGATGGCGGCCGTTCCTGGCCGCACTCCCGCCGCAAGGTTCTCGTTCACGATCCGGCCTGCAACACCGACTACCCGGGCGTGTATTTTCACGGCGAGGAAGCATGGATCGCCCTGCGCCAGTCGGATCACGCCGAAGTCATCAAAGGCCGCATGTCCACCGTACTCATGCGCTTGCCACTCAAATGGTTTTACTCATGAAAAATACCCTCCTCCTGCTCGCTCTGACCCTCGGCGCGGTGCCACTCCACGCCGAAACCCTGCCGCCTTGGGCGGCCAACAATCCCTCCGGTCACAAGGTACGCATCGCCGTGTCCGCTCCGTCGGGCGACAAGCACGCCCATCTTTCCTGGCCAAAGGTCATCACGACCGCGCGGGGAACGGTGATTCTCGGCTACAGCGCCGGTATCGGCCACAACATCGGTGGCTCCGCCCTCGCCGTTTCCCTCTCGAAGGACGGCGGACGGACCTTCAGCGCGCCGAATAAACTGATCGCCTTCCCTGACGACGATCCGCGATACCGCGATTGTGGCAATCTGGCGCTCGGTCTGGCCGGCGATGGCTCCGTCCTTCTCCTTGCGATGGCCTACAATCGAGATGAAGGAAATCACATCTTCGGCTGGCGCTCGACCAACGACGGCGTGACCTGGACGCGCACGGATACCTCGGCCCTCGGGCCCAACAAGACCGGCTCGGTTTTCGGCAATATCCTGCACCTCCCCGGACAGGGTCTGGCCGTCTTCGGCCACTATCGCAACGGTTCACAACCCTATCGGCAGGGGCTGTGGATGTCGCTGTCCCGCGATGACGGCCGCAGGTGGGGCGAGGCCCGCCGCATAGCCGACATCCACGCCGTCGAACCAGTCGTCGTGTCCAGTGCGGGCCGCCTGGTCGGCTTCTTCCGCGGCGACAGCCAAGGTGCCCGCGGCCGGCAGTCAATCGGCGTCTCCGATGACCAAGGTGCCACCTGGAGGACTGAGCTTTCCGTTCTCGATGCCCAGGAACCGGCCCACGCCCGACTCGCCGCCCCGTTTGCCGTCGAGAACCCGAACAAGCCTGGAGAACTTCTTGTCCTTACCACCGAGCGCGCCGTGCCCGGCAACACCCCCGGCCGCATCTGGCTGTGGCGCGGTGAGGCGAAAGCTCTCAACTGGCAGCGCGAACGGGTGCTGCTCGAATTCCCGATGATCGAAGCCGACCGCAACACCGATTTCGGCTATCCGTGGCTGCTCCATGTCGAAGGCCGGCGCTGGCTCATGTTTTACTATCACGGCGACAGCCGAGGCAATTGCCCGCTCTGGGTAACCGAGGTGATATTGTGATGGCCCGCCACAAAGGTCCCGGTCACGGCCCTACCCGTAACACAGACTACCCAGCGGTGCCGTGACGAAGGCGCGACGTGGTCCAAGCCCCGCCCGTCAGGCATCGTGAATCCGGATGCACCCACCTACCTGACCCGCATTCGGCACGGATGACCTGCTGATGATTTGGAACAACAACTTCAATCTGCCAAACTACACCCTGCGCGTCCCGGCGACGAACGGGCGGCCCGCCTTGGAGGTTCCACTCGGAGGACACCACCCGCTTTGGCAACGGCGACTGGCACCAAGAAAACACCTCAACCATCGGGTTGCCCCTCCGTTCCGGTTGACTTTGACTGATACGACGTGCCCAAGAACCCCACCTGTGCCTTTCCCCTCGCGTTC
>Ga0163144_10002704_pt1 | contig 40577 bp, 32 predicted proteins | sample OliLak19BULKMAT1_FD_123175 | JGI IMG/M metagenome (GOLD analysis project Ga0163144, IMG submission 123175) | Freshwater microbial mat bacterial communities from Lake Vanda, McMurdo Dry Valleys, Antarctica - Oligotrophic Lake LV.19.BULKMAT1 | ecosystem: Environmental > Aquatic > Freshwater >...
AGGAATGAAAAAACCCCTCACACATAACTGTGTGAGGGGTTTTGCATGTCGCTCGCTTTAGGCGGCGAGCAACATGCGACCGCGGTGGTAATCCTGAATGAGGATGGCCTCATTCAGGAGGCTCGCGGCATCCTTGTGGTTGCCGAGGATTTCCTGCGCAACCGCTTCGTTGAGGACTTCCTCAACGAAGCGAATGTCAGCCTTGGCGATCGTTTCCCGGACGATGCATTGAATCTGGCTCATTTTGAGCCTCCTACATTAAATTCAGACGATTCTTGAGGTATCTACATAGATAACCTCCCCTGATCGTCTTGATTACTATTATATCATATACAGTTTATTTGTCAAGCTTATTTTGCTCATCTTTTACCTCTCAGATCGGCCGTAAAATAGGCACTTTTGCTTTATTTCTCTTTGTTTTTGAACTCTAAACCTGCTATGATTGAATCTACAAAAGTTAGTTTATGGCAGAAGCAAAAGAAGAAAAGAAAGTAAAAAAAGGAGCCTATAGTGCTGAGGACATCACAGTTCTTGAGGGTCTTGAGCCTGTACGAAAGCGACCTGGAATGTACATCGGTACAACGGGCACGGACGGACTCCATCACCTTATTTGGGAAATTTTTGATAACTCACGAGACGAAGCGATGGGTGGTTTTGCTAATGATATCGAGGTTGTCCTTCTTCCTGGAAAAAGAATTCGTGTGGTAGACAACGGCCGAGGTATTCCTGTTGATGTTCACAAGCAAACTAAAGTTTCTGCGCTTGAAACAATCATGACAACCCTCCATGCTGGAGGAAAATTTGGCGGTGAAGGTTACAAGGTGTCTGGAGGTCTCCACGGAGTGGGTGCGTCGGTTGTGAATGCGCTTTCGGTCTACACCCGTGTGGATGTACATCGTGACGGAGGTCATTTTTTCCAAGAGTACTCATGCGGAAAGAAAAAAGCTGCCACAAAAAGAGTTGGTCCTTCAAAATTAAATGGCACAATTGTAACTTTTGAGCCCGATATAAGTATTTTTAAAGAAATTTCCTTTACATGGGAAAAAATTGTGAACCATCTTCGTCAGCAGGCTTATTTAGTGAAGGGTTTGAGAATCAGCATTATTGATGCTCGTGAATACAAGGGTGATATTCCAACTGAAGAGGCTTTTTATCTGCGTGACCTTGCACTCAACGTTCCGGGGACCTCATTTTATTTTGAAGGGGGACTTGTTTCTCTCATTACTTTCTATAATCAACTTCAAAAGCCAGTTAACAAGAAGATTTTTTATGTAGAAAAAAATACGAGTGAATATGAAACGGTAGAAATTGCACTTCAGTATGTTGATGATATTTCGGCTCGTATAATGCCGTTTGCAAACAATATATATACTGCAGAAGGTGGTACACACCTCACGGGTTTTAAAACTGCTCTCACGAGACTTTTAAATAGTTATGCACGAAAGAATGGCATCATAAAAGAAAACGAAGAGAACTTTACAGGAGATGACGTACTTGAAGGAATTACGGCTGCTATTTCGGTGAAGCTTCGAGAAATTCAATTTGAAGGTCAGACAAAAGCAAAGCTTGGAAGTGTTGAGGCGCGTGGAATGGTTGAAACAGTGTTCAGCGAAGCTTTTGATGCATATCTCGAAGAGAATCCAGATGACGCAAGATCTATCGTAAGTAAGGTTATTCTCGCGCTTCGAGCGCGTAAGGCCGCAAAAGCTGCAAAAGACAGTGTGCTTCGAAAAGGTGTGCTTGAAGGAATGACTTTACCAGGTAAGCTCGCTGACTGCCAATCAAAAAGCGCAGAAGAATCAGAACTCTTTATTGTGGAGGGAGACTCTGCGGGAGGTACAGCAAAGTCTGGACGCGACAGACGAATTCAAGCGATCCTGCCTTTACGAGGAAAGATTTTAAATATTGAACGAGCACGCTTGGACAAGGCGCTCACTTCCGAGCAGATTAAAAATCTTGTTGTTGCTCTTGGAACCGCAATTGGTGACACATTTGATATAACAAAACTTCGTTATCATAAAGTGATTATCGCAACTGATGCCGACGTTGACGGTGCGCACATTCGTACATTACTCCTCACATTGTTCTACCGATTTTTTAGACCTCTTGTTGATGGTGGATTTATTTATATTGCTCAGCCGCCTCTCTATAAAATTAAAAAAGGAAAAGAGATTTTCTATGCTTATACTGATGAAGAAAAAAATAAAGTTGTAGGAAATGCAGATATTGATGATGGTGTAGATACTGAAAACGAAACTCCTGATGAAAATGCAGAAGTTGAAGATGCAAAAAAGAAAGAACGCGCAAAGAAAGTTTCAATACAGCGTTATAAAGGTCTTGGAGAAATGAACTCAGAAGAGTTGTGGGAAACAACCATGGATCCAAACCGCCGTATCTTAAAACAGGTAGCGGTTGATGATGGTCAGGAAGCTGATAAGGTTTTTGATATCTTGATGGGTACTGATGTGCCTGCTCGTAAGTCATTTATCCAATCAAACGCACATAAGGCAAATATCGACATCTAGTTTTGGTGCGATTATTATATTCTTCAGACTGTTCAGTTTGAGGGCTGGGAAGGGTTAGAGAGGTACGCACTATAAATTGTTGCGCGAGCAGGATACTGGGTGGGCCAAATTCCTAACTAAATCACTCAAACACCTTCCCAACCCTCTACAACAAAAAATCACGGCTTTACAGGTGGTCTTTTTTCATGCTAAAAAATAACTCTGATTATTTTTTCTCTAAAATTTTTTCTTGAGATTTTCTAGGAGAGAAAAAATTAAAACACTGGATGTTTGTCAGTAAGGTTAGATATAAAAAATAAAATAATTTTTATTCAAAATAGTAAATAAACGTATATACAAAATATTATACGATGTATCGTATAATATTGAATTATTGAGAGTGGGTAATTTTATAATACTTTTAATAAAAAACCGCGTACCTGTATGGGTACGCGGTTTTTTATTTAGGAACTATTTCTTATTTCTTATTTCTGTAGTGAGGTTTTCGAGGAGTTCATCTGATGAAAGTGTTTCTGGTGCTTTTCCGTCACGACTTTCAAGGTTGACTTGTTTAGCTTCAACTTCTTTATCACCAACGACAAGCCAGTAAGGAACTTTTTCTATTTTTGTATTACGAACTTTCTTTCCAAGTCCGTTATGTGAATCATCAAGTTCTGCGCGAATATCCATACTCTTGAGTTTTTCATATACTTCTTTCGCAAACGCATGATGAGCTTCTGTAATAGGTAGGATTTTTATCTGAACAGGTGAGAGCCAGAGAGGAAAAGCTCCAGCATAATGCTCGATCAAAAGTCCCATGAAGCGTTCAAGTGAACCTGAGATTGCTCGATGAATAACGACAGGGCGCTCCTTCTCACTCTTTTCGTTGATAAAGTACAAATCAAATCGTTCTGGTAGATTGAAATCACACTGAATTGTTGCAAGTTGCCATTCGCGACCGATTGCATCTTTAAACATGAAGTCGAGCTTTGGTCCGTAGAAGGCAGCTTCGCCAATTCCAGGTTTGTAGTTTAGGTTGTTTGATTTAGCTGCTTCTTCAAGAGCTTTTTCAGCTTGTTGCCAGACATCATCTCCTCCAAGGTATTGGCTTTTATCTTCACCGCGTATTGAAAGACGCACCCAATAATCTTCCATAAGTCCAAAGGTGGTATAAAACTCTCTTATGATTCCGACAATTGTTGAAACCTCTTCTTGAATCTGACTTACACGACAAAAGAGATGCCCATCGTCTTGGGTGATTGAGCGCACGCGAGTAAGTCCACCAAGCTGGCCTGATTTCTCATCTCGATAGACAGTAGCTGGTTCAAAATATCGAACAGGCATGTCTCGATATGAAAATTGATTATCTGCGAATATCTGCATGTGATGTGGACAGTTCATAGGTTTCAAGAAGAATTTTTCTTCGCCACCTTGAACTCTAAAGATCTCATCACCAAACTTTGCAGCGTGGCCTGAGGTTACGTAGAGGTCTTCTTTTGCAATATGCGGAGTCCAGACACGGCTGTAATCTTTGTTTTTGTGTAAATCCCAGAGATAATCCTCGATTGCTTTGCGAATCACCATTCCTTTTGGTTGTATTAAAGGAAGTCCAGCTCCAACAAGAGGGGAAGTAGTAAAAAGTTTCAACTCTTTTCCGAGTCTTTTATGGTCGCGCTTTTTTGCTTCTTCTTGCGTCCAGATGTATTTCTCAAGTTCTTCTTTGGTATCAAAAGCAAGTCCGTAAATACGTGTGAGCATTGTGTTTTTTTCATCTCCACGCCAATAGGCACCTGCTGTATGAGAGAGCTTGAAAGAATTGTCAGCAATTTCTTGTGCGGGGTTTTCTACATGTCCACCTCGGCAAAGATCAGTGAAAGAGCTTTCAGCTTTTAGCTGGGAGCTTTTAGGGCCAGAATGATATAGGGTTATTTTTTCGCCCTTACCCTCAATTTCGTTTATCAGCTCTAATTTGTATGGATTGTCTTTGTATATCTCGCGGGCTTTTTCAGCGCTCACTTCTTCACCCTCAAACATGTTCCATGTTTTTAAAATCTTTCTCATCTCCTTCTCAATCTTTGGAAGGTCTTTATCAGAAATAGGAGTTTTAAATTCAAAGTCATAGTAAAAGCCATTATCAATTGCAGGGCCAAGAGTGGGCTGTGCATCAGGGTGAAATTTTAAAATCGCCGCAGCCAAAAGATGGGCAAGAGAGTGGCGTTTATGAGCTAGTTGTTCATTGTGTGACATGGCAAAATCATAGCAAGTTTAACCTTGCAGAGCAAAATAGATTAGGTGAATGATCTTTAGTTGATACTTGAGGTGTCAGTTTTTCTCTCATTAGAATTTATTTTCTTCCCCTGAAAGCTGATTTTTACATTGAAAAAATCACGTCAAAAATTGATGATGATGTAGTCATGGGAAATTTTGACGCAACAGCTCCAAGTTAAAAGCTTAAAGCTTTTTCACTTTCTCAACCACAATACTTTGAGTGTCATTTCGCTTTGAGAACTTGCCTTTGATAGCAACGCAGGCCTCAAGAACAAGAAGATCTTTAAGTTCTTCGTATGTTCGAGGAAATACTACGCCTTCAATACTTCCACTTAAATCAGTAAGTTTAAGAAACATCATCTTGTCACCCTTTTTGGTCATAATTGGTTTTGCTTCTTCGATAATGCCTCCAATGACGACAGTGGAATTTTCTAGTGCGCTTTCTTTTATTTTTGCAATATTTCCGTCACGCTTTTCAAGTTTTTCACGGAATTTATCAAGTGGGTGTCCGGAAATGTAGAGTCCGAGCAGTTCTTTTTCCCACGAGAGTTTTGCATCCATGGTCGCTTCGGGTGCTGGAGCAAGTTTCAGTCCCGGGATTGAGCTCTTATCTTCCATGAGTCCAAAAAGCGAAATCTGATTTAGAGGTGTGTTATGTTTTTCTTTATTATGAGCCAACAGATTTTCAAGATTTCCCAGTAAAAGACCTCGTTCGCCAAAAGCATCCATCGCTCCACATTTAATTAAAGATTCGAGTGATTTTTTGTTGAGATTTTTGTCGGTGATCCGATCGAGGAAGTTTGCAATGGATGTAAATTTTCCAGCACGCTTTCGTTCAGCAATAATAGATCCTCCAATACCTTCACCGAAGTTTTTGATTGTAAAAAGTCCGAAGCGAATCATTTCTTTGCCGCTTTTTGGATCGGTTATTGCGGTAAATCCTCCGAAGCTTTCATTTATATCAGGAGGGAGCACGTCTATTCCCATGCGCTTACATTCATTGATGATTTTTGAAATTTCCTCTACATCACCAGAGTCAGCGGTTAAAACTGCAGACATATAAATAACAGGGAAGTTTGCCTTCATGTATGCAGTTTGATATGCCACACGTCCATAGCTTGCGGCATGAGCTTTGTTGAATCCGTAGGCGGCAAAAGGTTCGATTAGTTTCCAGAGTTCCTCTGCTTTTGCTTCAGACATTCCATTTTTTACGAGACCCTCGAAAAGTTTTCCTTTCTGCTCTTCCATTTCTTTTGGAATCTTTTTACCCATCGCCTTTCGAAGCTTGTCTGCTTCAAGCCATGAATATCCGCCAAGTTTAATAGCAATCATCATAACGTCGTCTTGGTAGGTGATAACACCCCATGAACGATCCAAAATATCCTTCATGCGTGGATCAAGGTAGCGAACTTTCGACGGATCGTGTTTGCGTTCAATATATTGAGGTATGGATTCCATCGGGCCTGGGCGGTAAAGGGCAACCATCGCATTAATGTCGTGAATTGATGAGGGGCGGAGATCTTTAAGGTATTTGGTCATACCAGTACCGTTTAACTGGAAAAGGCCAACAGTTTCCCCTCGAGCGAGCATTTCGAAGGTTTTTATGTCTTCGATATCAACGTTTTCAATATCAACATCAATGTTGCGAATCTTTTTTACAAGCTTTACCGCATCAGCAAGGATTGCCAAGTTTTTAATACCAAGAAAGTCGAATTTCAAAAGGCCGGCCTCCTCAACCGCATGCATATCAAACTGCGTTATGAGCTTGCCTCCCTTGGGGTCAAACTGAAGTGATGTGTAGTCGGTGAGTGGGGTAGGAGAAATCACGACGCCCGCGGCATGAACGGAGATGTGTCTTGCACAGCCTTCAATCTTTTGAGCCATGTCGATAATTGCTTTGGTGTCGGCATCGGATTTATACATTTTCTTAAGCTCAGGTTCCATTTTGAGCGCTCTCTCGATTGTCATTGCAAATCCTTGAGAACCCATCGGAATGAGTTTTGAAATACGATCACCAACTCCATATGAAAAGCCGAGTGCTCGGGCAACATCTCGCACCGCTCCGCGGGCCATCATAGTACCGAACGTACCAATCTGTGCCACTCTGTCGGCGCCGTACTTGTCTCTCATGTACTGGATCATTTCGTCTCGACGATTATCGGCAAAGTCGGTATCGATATCGGGAGCAGAAGGGCGTTCTGGGTTTAAAAATCGCTCGAAGGGAAGTTTGTATTCAAGAGGGTTTACATTGGTGATATGTGCAAGATAGGTAACAAGGGAACCGGCAACCGAACCTCTGATTGTTGTTAAAATATCTCGCTCATGTGCTTCGCGCAAAAAATCTCCCACAGTGAGGAAGTAGGGTGCGTACCCTTTATCGCGAATAACTTTGAGTTCGTATTCAAGGCGCTCAATAAGCTCTGGAGTTTGTGTCAGTCCTCGTTTTGCAATTCCGTCGTATGCGAGGCGCTTCAGTTCGTCATCGTGAGTTTTTCCTTCTGGAATTTTAAAATCAGGAAAAACCCATTTGCCGAGGGGTAAATCAAGATTGCACATCTCTGCAATCTTTAAAGTATTTTCGAGTGTTTCAGGGTCTTTTTTAAAAAGGGTAGCCGCCTTCTCTCCTGAAATAAATGAAAAGTTTTCTTGGGCACCATCAAAGCCTCCCTCATTTTCTCCAACTGAAGTTCCGCTTTGAATTGCGATCATTACCTCGCGTGCGCGGTGATCGTCAGGGTGTATATAGTAGACATCTTGCGCGGCAACAAGTGGCGTATTTGTTTCCTTGGCGATCTTCTTCAATTTCTCCATCTTTTCCTTGTGTCCTTCGATTTCTGAGTGGTAGGTAATTTCGATGAAAAAGTTTTCAGGGCCGTATATTTTTTTGTACCACTCTATGAGCTTCCCGGCTTTATCGAAATCTTCTTGTGAGCAGGCTAGAGCAATGTCGCCACTAAAAGAAGGTGAAATACAAATAAGTCCTTCGGCATGTTTTTCTATGAGTTCTTTGTCTATACGAGGTTTGTAGTAAAAACCCTCAAGATGCGAAATGCTAACAAGTTTAACAAGGTTTCTGTAACCCGTAATATCTTTTGCAAGAAGGACGAGGCGAGTACGAGAGCTGTCGAGTCCGTGCTCTTTGTCGTGCCGAGTTCGTGCCGCAACATATGCATCAATACCAATGATTGGTTTAATGCCGGCTTTTTTGCAGTCTTTGTAAAACTCAATTGCGCCATAGAGATTGCCATTGTCGGTCAGGGCAAGGGCGGTCATCTCATGTTTTTTTGCCGCTTCTATAAGGTCAGGAATTTTTGGTAATGCTTGAAGAAGGGAGTAGTGGGAGTGAACGTGAAGGTGAACAAATTTAGATGACATTATCTGATTAGTTTAGCACTTCAGAATGGAATTATGAATTATGAATTATGAATTAAGAATTATGAGTAGAGAGTGACTGAAGACATAACGGTATTACGTAGAAAAACGTAGTTCCCCCTGATTACAACCCGCGTAGCGATACGTGGGTTTTTTTCATTCTCATTTTTTCGCGCTATAAATAGAACCAAGTAGTAAACCAATTTGACTTACGAATATTTAAGTGTTAAATTTTATACAGATGAAGTCTGTAGCTTCTAGAGTCAATTAACCAGACTCGAAAAATAAGTGGTTTCGTACATTTCAATTTGAAAGGAAGTAGCATGTCACGTCAGAGGATTCTTTACAGAGTAGAGAAGAACGGTTACGCGATAGAGGAGGAGGTATTGGGCTTAAGGCTGGGAAATGTTAGTCCTCCTCTGTATGAGGAATTCAAGCCTGCGTTAGTGAGTGCTATACAGCTAGTGCGGCAAGGATTTTGGAACCCGTATCTCCCTAATACTGATTTGGCTCGAACTCTTTATAATTCAGTACTCAAAAAAATGAGAAGGAAGGGTCTTAAACGTTCGACTGAAAAATTTGCTCTGTATCCAACAATCGGCACGGCATTAGATTTCTATCACGGTGTTGATTGTGTGTTTCTTCTTTGTGATACATGGTATGTGACTATCGATATCAGTATGAGAAACAACAAGCCATTTAAAGCGGATGTGCTTGTTAATCCGTCTTACTTCGCAGATAAGGATAAACTTGGACTGTTTTCGGATAATATTGTCGGGAAATTCGGGTATTTCAAGAAAAGTTTTTCATGCCGAACACCACTGCTCACATAAGTTGAGTCAGTGGTTTTTTCATTCTCATTTTTTCGCGCTAAACTATATATGTGCGGAAAATTCCTAAACATATAACCCATATTATCGGTATCGATGAAGCGGGGCGAGGGCCTTTGGCAGGACCTGTTGCTGTGGGGGCGTTTTGTATTCCAGTCAATTTTGATCGCAAGTTTTTTATAAAAGTAATGGATTCAAAGCAGTTGACCTCTGGAGCTCGGGAAGAATGGTTTTTAAAAATTAAGGAACTACAGAAAACGGGAAGTTTGCGCTACAAAGTTGCGCTTGTCAGTCATGTATTCATAGATACGCGAGGAATAGCGAAAGCTGTGCGGGCTGGGATTAAAAGAGTTATTTCTCGTTTGAATCTTGATCCAAAGAAAGCTCTGGTGCTTTTAGATGGATCGCTCAAGGCTCCTCAAGAGTTTGTTTTTCAGGAAACAATAATAAAAGGGGACGCAAAAGAAGCTGTGATTGGATGTGCGTCGATAATGGCAAAGGTGACAAGAGACAGGTATATGACTCGGCTTGCAAAGTCATATCCCCAATATACTTTCAATATTCACAAAGGGTACGGTACGTCAGTGCATCGAAAGGCAATAAAGAAATTTGGCCCCTCAAAAATTCATCGTTTAAGTTTTCTTACGAAGCTCTTGAAAAAATAGTCCTACAGGTGTACGTTTGATATAGGCGTACAAAATATTCACATTTTTTTCGAAAGGGAACACATGTTATGTTCTAGCCCCGTCTCGCTTCCAGTTAAGATGTTGTCAGGATCTGTTCCGTTTGAATCGGTTTCTGATCGTCAGCTCTTTTTTCTGGATGGAACACTACATCGAAAAGTATTGCCTGAAAACGGGAGTAATGCTTTTAGTTGTACTACCTTTCTTTACAAAGAGGTTTCAGATAAGACGATGGTTATGATCAATGTCGAACCTGAAACCACACCTCCTGCTGGTTAGGAGGTGTTTTGTTGCCATTTTTTATAAAATAAGCTAGACTGTTTTTATGGTAAACCGAATGAGATCTACCCGGTCACACACCGGAAATAGACGTTCACACCACGCTCTTAAAGTGGGTGGTCTTTCTACATGTGCAAACTGTGGAACGGCAATTCAGAGACATACAATGTGTGCAAATTGCGGTATGTATAAAGGCCGTCAGGTTGTTGACGTGAAGGCTCAGATTGCAAAGAAAGAAAAGAAGACGAAAGAAAAAGCAGGAGTACAAGTTAAATAGAAGTAACTACTGTTATCTTTATTTAACTTGTGCGGACGTACTCGAGTTTTTCCACCAGAAAAACTCGAGTACAGGAGTGGTAAATTCGGGTTCTTAACGTTTCTATGGCTAATAGGCACCTTTCCAGATCAATTGTTATGCAGACACTCTTCGAGTGTGATTTTGCTCTCAAAAATGACGCAGAAGCGTTAATAATTTTCAAACGAAATGTAGAGGAGTTTGCTCCTGGCGTTTCTGACATATCTTTCATGGAGGATTTGCTCCGGGGAGTGCTTTCAAAGAAAAAAGATCTCGACATAATCATTATTAAAGCTGCTCCAGATTGGCCGCTTGAAAAGATTTCTGTTGTGGATAGGAATATTTTGCGTATAGGGCTTTATGAGCTTCTTTTTGCGTCTCGCGATCAAGTTCCTCCTAAGGTTGCGATTAACGAAGCGATCGAGCTTGCAAAGACTTTCGGTGGTGAGACCTCTGGTCGATTTGTAAACGGAGTTTTGGGTGCTGTGTACAAAGAAATCGGTGAGCCAGGAAAAGAGGAGCAGTCAAAGAAAAAGAAGTTCTCTGATGTTCCTGACGACAAAGCTCCGATAGAGCATTTAGGTGGCGCTATTGTCTACGCAAAAGAAAAAGGTGATGTATATCTTGCTCTTGTTCATGATATTTTTGGTCATTGGACTCTTTCAAAGGGTCATATTACAGATGGTGAAGATGTGGCAGAAGGCACAGCACGTGAGATAGAAGAGGAACTCGGGCTAGGTGTTGAGATTAAAGAAAAGATTGGAGAAAACGCATATATTGCTCATGATCCAGAAAAGGGAAAAATAAAAAAGCAGGTAACCTACTTTTTAGCTCAATCTGCATTTAAAGAAATTAAGCTTGGAAAGAGTGGTGGGCTCGATGATGCTCGATGGTTTAAACTTGCCGATATCCTTGACCTTAATTTTTATAATGATATTCTGCCTATTGTGACTAAGGCAGTCAACATCTTATTGAAAAAGTAGGCTTCTTGTTTGGCGCGCCGAGTCAGGAATTTTCCTCAACTTCGTTGCGAAAAATCTCCCGGCATGATTTTTCAAGTGGAAAAATCAGGACTATATCAAAAACTTAAGTCTAAGAAGATCTTATTTCGATTATTAAATAATTTAATTGAGCGGTGGGAATTATGAATCAATATTTGATTCTTAACTCCAACATCTTGATTCAGCTGTATGATATTCAACGTAGAAGACGTAGAAAAAATACTAGGATTAACGTTTAAGAACAAAGACCTTTTAAAACAGGCTTTTATTCATCGTTCTTATATAAATGAGAACAAAAATCTCAGTCTTGAACATAATGAACGTTTGGAGTTTTTGGGTGATGCAGTTTTAGAACTTGTGGTTACGCACCATCTCTACGAAAAATATCCGGACAAAACAGAAGGTGATATGACCTCGTATCGTTCAGCTTTGGTGAATGCAGATACGTGTTCCGATATTGCAGAAAAATTAAATTTTAATGAACACCTTCTTCTTTCTCGAGGTGAATCAAAAGATACTGGACGTGCTCGACAATACATTCTTGCGAATACACTGGAGTCGGTTATTGGCGCAATATATCTTGATCAGGGATACGATGCGGCGAAACAATTTATTGATACTCATATCACTCCACTTGCAGAAGATGTGATAAAGAAAGGTTTGTGGATGGATGCTAAAAGTCGTTTTCAAGAGAAAGCTCAGGAAATTACCGGACTTACTCCTATGTATAAAACGGTGAAAGAAGTTGGTCCCGATCATGACAAGAAATTTTCTGTTGCTGTATGTATTGGTCCTGAACAGGTTGCGGTAGGTGAGGGAAGGTCAAAGCAGGATGCGGAGCAGGAGGCTGCTCGCAAAGGACTTGAAGCTAAAGACTGGCAGTAGGGTCTTTTTACGATATGTTTTTGTTGAAAGGAATTTTTGCTCCTGCGCAGTAGGTTGACTACAGCTTAGTCGCAAAAATTCATTCCGCCTCGACCTCTCACAAAAATACTCCTACTTGAAGATTTTGAAAAAGAAAAAAGCCCAGTCGCGTATGCGACTGGGCTTGTGGGTTTTGTTGTGTTTTCAAATTAGGCAGGAGGCGTTTGGTGCTGCTGGGGCTTGCTCACGGCCTGCCTGTGTCGTTCGAGAGCGTTTACGTTTGGGTATATGCCATTGGTTGACTGTAGAACATTTCGATCTTTCTTGGCCTGCAAACGACGATTGTAATCTTCATGGGATTTTCCGCTGACCGACTTGCGTGACTTCGCCTTCGGCTTCTTGTTGTCCGACTTCTTCGAAAACTCCATTGTAGAGACTCCTAAAAGAACCCTGATCTTGCTTGTATACGACATGCATACAAGACTTTCTTTTACTAAATTAACATTACTGAATAAACATGTCAACGATTCAGAAAACTCTCTTTCAATGCTAAAATTTCACAATGCATCTCAAGAGTCTCGAACTTACCGGCTTTAAATCCTTTGCTAAAAAAGGGAGTTTGGAATTCACATCCTCAATTACTGCAATCGTGGGACCGAATGGTTCGGGTAAATCAAACGTAGCTGAGTCATTTCGTTTTGTGCTTGGTGAACAGTCTCTTAAATCTTTGCGCGGTAAAAAAGGTGAAGATATGATTTTTAATGGTTCTGCTGAAGTTCCTCGAGCAAACAAAGCAGGCGTGAAGATTGTTTTTGATAATAAAAAAAGACTCCTTAATATTGATTTTGACGAAGTGTCGCTTGAGCGCGCTGTGTATCGCGATGGTGTAAATGAATATTTCATAAACGGAAGCAAGGTTCGTTTGAAAGATATTGTTGAGCTTCTAGCGGGTGCTCATATTGGGCCTTCGGGACATCATATTATTTCTCAAGGTGAAGCAGATCGTATTTTGAATGCCAATATTAAAGAGCGTAAAGTAATGGTTGAGGATGCTCTTGGGCTCAAGATCTATCAATACAAACGTGAGGAAAGTGAAAAGAAATTAGAGAAGACTGAAGAGAACATAAAACAAGTTGAATCGCTTCGTCGCGAAATTGCGCCGCACATTCGTTTTCTTAAGAAACAAGTTGAGAAAGTAGAAAAAGCTCGAGCTCTTCGTGAAGAGCTTCAAAATTTGTATAGAGAATATTTGAAGCGTGAATATGAATTCATTGAAGCCGAAAGAGTGCGAATTTCCACAGAGAGAAAAGAGCCTGAAAAGAAAGCTTCTGATCTAGAGAAAGAGCTTGCAGAGGCTAAACAAATTTTACTTTCCAGTGCTAAAAAAGATGAGAAAAGTGAAGAGATAGTTTCAATCGAAGAAGATCTTCAGAAAGTTAGAAAAGAAAAAGAAAATCTCTCTCGTGAAATAGGACGCCTTGAAGGAGAAATTGCTTCACAAGAGCGCATGCTTCAAAGGCTCGTGAGTGTTGATACTTCTCACGGAACAATTCCTTTCAAAGAGGTTGAGTCTTTTACGGGAAGCATAGAAAACGAGCTCTCTTCGGCTGAATCCACAGAGGATTTGAGTGTCGTAAAGAAGACTCTTTCAAATATCAGAGATATTCTCAAAAAATTTATTACCGAGAAAAAAGGAAGTCATAATGCAGATCTGCGAAAAGAATATGAAGTTGAAATTTCGAACCTAAAAAAACATAAGGAGGAGCTTGAGGAAAAGACAGGGCAGTTTCTAGAAAAAGAAAAGGAGCTCATGGGGCGCCACAGCTCTCTTCAGAGTGATATCGAGAAAGAAAAAGATTCAAATCGCGATGCTGAAAAGGCAGTTTTTCGCATTATGGCTGATCAGAATAATGTAAATGTGACTCTCAAGGAACTGGCTGTCGCCGAAGCACGCCTGAAGCTTATTGATGAAGAATTTAAGCGAGAGGTTGCCGAGGGCGCCTCTCTTGTGGGACATGCACTTTTACAATACAAAGAATTTCAGATCGTAGGGGCAGATTTTCTAAACGAAGCAAGAAATCTACAAGAAGATCGCAAGCGACAGATAGAGAAAATTAAAATTCGACTCGAGGAAGCTGGGGGTGGATCAGCAGAGGAAATAATGAAAGAGTATAACGAAGTAAGTGAACGTGATGTTTTTCTTGCGAAAGAGCTTGAAGATTTAGAGAAATCAAGCGCATCACTCAGGGTTCTAATTACTGAACTCCAAGAGAAGCTCGATACGCAGTTTAAGGAAGGAGTAGAAAAAATAAATACTCAGTTTCAAGAATTTTTTGCACTGATGTTCGGAGGAGGTAGTGCCAAGCTTTCTGTTATTAAAGAAAAGAAGCGCAGACGTGGAGCTCTCGAATCTGCATTAGAGGATGGTGAAAGCGAAGGGTTGGTTACAGAAGAGGAGGAAACTGAAGAGGGAATTGATATTGATGTTTCTCTGCCACGAAAGAAAACAAAAGGTCTCATGATGCTCTCTGGTGGTGAGCGTGCACTTACTTCGATTGCACTTCTGTTTGCAGTGTCTCAAGTAAACCCACCACCGTTTATCATTCTCGATGAAACAGATGCGGCGCTCGATGAAGCAAATTCTAAAAAATACGGAGATATGGTAGCAAGTCTTTCAAAACACTCTCAGCTTATTTTAATTACTCATAATAGAGAAACAATGTCCCGAGCAGGTGTTATCTACGGAGTGACAATGGGTGGAGGTGGAGTGTCTAGGCTTCTTTCGATCGCATTTGAGGAAGCTCAAGTTGTCGCAAAATAGGAATTTATCACAATACTCAGAAATGTGTAATCAATATTCAGACTTAATTTCTCATATTGTCGTACGTGCGGCACTGTGAGAAAAAGGTGATGGGTGTTTATTTTTAGTAAAAATAAATGAAAGAAAAACCACCGAAGCTGTAAGTTTCGGTGGTTTTTGTCATTTGAAATTCTTTAGTATATTTTAGTTGACTAAAAGGTAATCAAGCGTTCGTCTTTCCAAATCTCCTCCGACAACCTTGAATCGTACTCTGTCCCCTAGGGTATATTTCTTTTTGGTTTTTTGTCCGATGATTGCGTAGTTTTTTTGATCAAGACTATAGAAGTCGTCTTTAAGGTCTCGGAGTTTTACCATGCCTTCGCACTTGGTATTTGCTTCTTCAACATAAATACCCCATTCAGTAACGCCTGAAATGATACCGTCAAATGTTTCGCCGATGCGAGCCTTCATGTACTCAACCTGCTTTAGTTTAATACTTGCTCGTTCAGCTTCTGCGGCGCGCACTTCGTTTTCTGAAGACTCGGTTGCCATTTTTTGATAGCGAGCCATTTCATCGTGTGGAAGTTTTTTTCCTGAGAGATGTTCAAAAAGTACACGGTGTACCAAAAGGTCCGGGTATCGGCGAATAGGTGAGGTGAAGTGAGTGTAATACTGGAACGCTAATCCAAAGTGTCCAATGTTTCCTGTTGAGTAAACAGCTTTTGACATTGATCGTATGGCAGCTGTTTTAATGAGTCCTTCTTCAGCTTTTCCTTCAATTTTTTTGAGAACAGCAGCAATATCTTTTGAAGAAATTTTATCTGATACATTTAGTTCGTATCCAAGTGCACGGAGAAAAACAGAAAGGTTTGTAAGTTTTTCCCTGTCTGGTTTGTCGTGGATGCGGTAGAGGAATGAAAGAGGGAGTTTGTGTTTTTTCTGTGCGGTAAAGAAGAACTCTGCAACTTCGCGGTTTGCGAGAAGCATAAATTCTTCAACGAGTTTATGGGTGTCGAGGCGCTCTTTTTTGTAGACACGAATAGGTGTGCCTTTTTCATCAAGTACAAACTTTACTTCTTCGGCTTCAAAGTCTATAGCGCCCAATCTAAACTTCTCTTCTCGTAGAACTTCCGCAATACTCCACAGAGTTTGAAGTTCTTCTGTGTACTCACCGCTTTTTGTATCGAGGCTTTCTTGTGCTGCTTCGTATGAAAAGCGTTTTGTTGAATTGATGATTGTTTTTCCAAACCAACGATCTTTAATGTGAACAGCCTTATCGTTTGTATGCTCAATGGTAAATACAGCAGAGAATGTGAGGCGCGGAACTTTTTCATTTAAACTACAAAGGTTATTTGAAAGAATTTCCGGAAGCATCGGAATGGTGCGGTCGACGAGGTATACCGAGCATCCGCGTTTTCGGCCTTCTTTGTCTAAGGCAGATCCTTCGGTTACATAATGAGACACGTCGGCAATGTGAACTCCGATCTCGTAGGTCTTTGGGCCAACTTCTCTAATTGAAATTGCATCATCAAAGTCTTTGGCATCCACTGGGTCAATCGTAAATGTGAGGATGTCTCTAAAATCACGACGTTTCGTTGCTTCTTTGTCCCAATAATCTGGAGCCTCACTTTCTTTTTTGAGACGAATCGCTTCTGCATCAACTTCATAAGGGAAATCAATTTCAAAACCTTTATCAAACACAATTGATTCTATTTCAGCATTATGCTCACCTTTCTTGCCGATACGCTTGATAAGCTTCCCGAGAGGGGTTTTATCTTTCCACTCGTTAATTTTTACCAGCACTTTTTCTTGCTCAAGAACAGTCTTTGCATCAGTGCCTTCAAGTTCGATTGGAGCATACATTCTCTTGTCGTCTGCAGTAACAAACACTTTTCCATTCTGCTTTGATACTGTTCCTACAAACTCAATTTTTGCTCGGCGGACAACATTAAGAACTTTGCCTTGAGTTCGGCCTTTTATTTTCTGTCCTAAAATTTCAACTTTAACCTCGTCTTTATGTAAGGCGTTTTTGAGATTTTCATTTTGGATCTCGATATCTTCTGGGAAATTCTCTACTTCAAGATATCCATCGCCTCGAGAGGAGATTGAAATGGTGCCGCTTACTATTCCGGTTGTATCAGATACTTCTGGTTTTTCTTCGTTTTTTTTATCTCCAAACTGCGGTTTGTTTTTGTGTGGGTTATTATTTTTTTCAGAATGAGTCTTTTTCATATAGGGACTATAGCAAAATAGCGCCAAATTGACCATTTAATAATGATCTGCTATTATCTTTCGCATGTTAAAAATCAGATTACAGAGAACAGGCCGAAAGCACGAAACTACTTTTCGTATTGTTTTAACTGATTCTCAAAACAGCCCAAAGAGTGGCCGATACTTGGAAGTTCTTGGAAATTACGACCCTCGAAAAACTAATGAGCAGATCAAGGAAGATCGTGTGAAATTCTGGATATCTAAAGGTGCACAACTTTCTGATACTCTCCACAATATGTTTATTGAGAAAAAGATTATCGAAGGAAAGAAAGTAAACGCACTTCCTAAGAGGACTCCAATCAAGAAAGAGACTCCAGTCGGTGAAACTCCTGAAGTAAAAGCTGAAGCTCCAAAAGAAGAGCCAAAGAAAGAGGAAGTAGCTCCTGCAGCTTAAATTTAAACTGAGCAGTATTGATTTTAGGGTCACATTTGCTACAATTGGACGAGCAGTAAACCGCGGAAGTTTTTAATACCGCTACGGGTCGAACTACTGCACGATTTAGTACATACATACACTTAAAATGTCTACTACTGAAAACGATAAGCAGTTTCTAGAATTTGTAGTAAAATCTCTTCTGGATTTTCCAGATGATGTAAAAATCAATCGGACAGTTGATGAAATGGGAGTTCTTATGACTCTTGATGTGAACCCAGCGGATATGGGTAAAATCATTGGCCGATCTGGCAACACTGCAAAAGCTATCAGAACTCTTCTTCGAGTGGTTGGAATGAAGAATAACGCTCGCGTTAATCTTAAGATCAACGAACCAGAAGGAGGTAAGCGATCTGAGTCAGCAACAAAGACTGTTGATGAGGCTATGGCAGACCTGAAGATATAATCTCTAAATTTCAAAAGAAAAACTCCACATGCATTGTGGAGTTTTTCTTTTGCTTTTTTAGGCTTAAGGCTTTAAGCTGACAGCCACAACCTTAAATATGAATTTTCACATAATCACACTTTTCCCAGATGCATTCACTTCGTATCTTGGAGAATCAATACTTAAGAGAGCGATTGAGGATGAAAAGATTCATGTCTTTTTTTATGACCCAAAAGATTATGAAAGCGATTCAAAGAAACGCCTCGATGATAAACCATATGGCGGGGGACCTGGAATGGTAATTCGAGCTCTTCCAGTCGTCCAAGCTATTGAAAAAGCTTTTGAAAATGCTTCAAATCTAAAAGCTGAAAGCCAGAAGCTCAAAGTTAAGGTTATCTGGCTTTCACCGAGCGCTACTCAATTTACAAATGAGTATGCAGGCAAGACAGCAAAAAAATACACAGATATTATTATTGTGTGTGGTCGCTATGAAGGAATTGATGCTCGAGTTAAAAAAGTTTTTAAAGGAGATGAATTGTCGGTCGGCCCATTTGTTCTTACTGGAGGAGAACTTCCTGCAATGTTAATAATCGATGTAATGTCTCGGCAGGTTTCTGGAGTTTTAGGGGATATCAATTCTCTCGAGGAGTCTCGTATTACATCACCTGACTCATATACTCGTCCTGAGGTTTTTGAGCATAAAGGCAAGAAATATAAGGTACCGAAGGTTCTTCTCTCTGGTGATCATAAAAAGATAGATGAATGGCGAAAAGGCCTTAAATAGAGCTCATTTAGAGTTATTCACACATTCTTCATAAAAAGGTGTAAAACTCTCTTGACGACGTATTCAATATCTGTATACTTACCCACACTACTTGCAAGATTGAGTTTAGGGATGACTCAAGTGGGGAATTTAGAAAGTGTCCTGTGGCCGGGACTAAAAAGTTCGCTTGCTAAAACTACATTAATACAAAGAGAAAGAAATACGTTCCTTACGTGGGTAAGGACGCTTTTTTATTTTTGTAGTTCATTATTAATTCATTTTCATGCATATGGGAGGAGCAACAATGAAGAGAGGTGTTGTCGCGGATAAGCGTCCAAAGAAATTCTTCGGACGTTTCAAAGAGCCGCTTGTTGATATGCCAAATCTCGTTGAGACGCAAACCACGTCTTATGATTGGCTTATGAAAGAAGGACTTAAAGAAGTCTTTCAGGAATTTTCATCTATAAAAGATTATTCAGGCAAAAAATTTACTCTCGACTTTACAGGCTTTGAACTTGGACTTCCTAAGTACGATGAGTATTATGCAAAGGAGAACAAAATGACCTATGAGGCTCCCCTCAAGGTTAAGATTCGTCTTCAGAATCACACAATGGCAACAGATAAGGAGCAGGAACTTTTCCTTGCTGATTTTCCGTTGATGACTACTCACGGCACATTCGTTGTTGGTGGTATTGAGCGCGTTATTGTGCCACAGCTCGCTCGTTCTTTCGGAGCTTTTTTTACAGCTCAAGAAATTCGTACAAAAAAGCACTTTGGAGCAAAGATCATCCCTGCCCGTGGTGTTTGGATTGAAATTGAAACAGATGCTGATGGAGTTTTCTATGTTCGTATTGATAGAAAGCGAAAATTTGCTGTCACATCTCTTCTTCGCGCTCTCGGTGCCCACACAAAAGAGGAAATACTTGCTTTGTTTAAGGATAATGAACAAGCTCGTCTTGCAATTGAAAAAACTCTTGCAAAAGATACTGCTAAAACAGCAGATGAGTCATATATTGAAATTCACAAAAAACTTCGCGATGGAGATTTGGCAACTGCCCAAAACGCGCGAGATTTCGTAACTGCTATTTTCGACAAAGAACGATACGACCTTTCAAGGGTTGGACGTTTTCGTTTTAACAAACGCTTCAGTAAAGATTTGGACAAAAAAGAAATTGAGAGAAAGACACTCAATCTTCACGATCTCACAACTATTATTTCTCACGTCGCAACTCTCAATAATACTCCTGGTGCACATGAGGATGATATTGATCACCTCGGTTCTCGTCGTGTTCGTTTCGTAGGTGAGCTTCTTCAGCAGAAGATTCGTGTTGGTATGTCACAGATCAAGAGAAACATTCAAAACAGAATGTCGACAATTGAATCGAACGTGATTCTGCCAGTTCAGTTCATCAGCCCAAAACCTCTTCAGGCTCGTATTAAGGAGTTCTTTGCTACGAACCAACTTTCACAATTTATGGCGCAGGAAAACGCACTTACGGAAATCGAGCATCTTCGAACTCTGTCTGCTCTTGGACCTGGAGGTCTCAATCGTAACCGTGCTGGTTTCGAAGTCCGTGACGTGCACTCATCTCACTATGGAAGACTCTGTCCGATTCACACACCTGAAGGTGCAAACATTGGTCTTATTTTACGTCTTTCTGTGTATGCTCGCGTAAATGATTTTGGAATGATTGAAACTCCATACGCGAAAGTAAAAAATGGAAAGATCACAAAAGAAATTGATTACTTAAATGCGCTTGAAGAAGAAAACTTCAAGATTGCTCATGCTGCAACTCCTTACGATGCAGAGGGAAAAATCACAGGCGAAACAGTTGAAGTTCGTGTGAACGGTAAGCCAACAATCGTGGCTCGTGATGAGATCAACTATATTGACGTTGCAACCAACCAAGCATTCTCGATCGCAACTTCGATGATCCCATTTCTAAACCATGACGATGCAAACCGAGCGCTCATGGGTTCGAACATGCAGAAGCAAGCAACACCTTGTATTATCCCTGAAGCTCCTCTTGTTGCGACAGGTATTGAGCATGCAGTTGTTGATACAGGACGCCTTGTTGTAGCGGCTGAAGAAGGAACTGTTACTCATGTAGATGGAAAATCTATTGCGGTAAAAAATTCTAAAGGTAAAGATCATGTTTATAATCTCGTAACATTCTCACGAACAAACGGATTTACAGCTTTCCATCAGCGACCAGTGGTGTCTCTAGGAGATAAAGTTAAGAAAGGTGCTCTTCTCGCTGACACCTCATCATCTGATAAGGGTGAAATGGCGCTTGGTCAGAATATTCTCGTAGGATTTATGTCATGGTCTGGTTCAAACTATGAAGACGCTATTATTGTTTCTGAACGACTTGTAAAGAACAGTAAATTTACTTCAATTCATATCGAAGAATTTGTAGTGAATGTTCGCGATACTAAACTCGGTCCTGAGGTTACTACCTGCGACATTCCAAACGTTGGAGAAGTAAAACTTAAAAATCTTGATGAAGATGGAATTATTCGTGTGGGAGCAGAAGTTCGCCCAGGCGATATTTTGGTTGGAAAAATTACTCCAAAAGGTGAAACACAACTTACTCCAGAAGAAAGATTACTTCGATCACTTTTCGGTGAAAAGGCTCGCGATGTAAAAGATACATCAAAGAGAATGGAAAACGGAAAGCGTGGACGTATTGTTAAAGTTCAAGTTTTCTCTCGTGAAAAAGGCGATAAACTCGAAAGTGGTATAATTAAGAGAATACACATTGAGATCGCACAACTCCGCGTACTTTCAGTGGGAGATAAGCTTGCAGGACGCCATGGTAACAAAGGTGTTATTTCGAAGGTTCTTCCTGAAGAAGATATGCCATATATGCCAGACGGACGACCGATAGATATCATCCTTACTCCGCTTGGTGTGCCATCACGTATGAACTTGGGACAGATTCTCGAGCTCCATCTTGGTTTGGCTGCGAATACTTTAAACTATCAGGCTATTGTTCCACCATTTGCTGGTGCGACAGAAACTGAAATCAAGGAAGAGCTTGTAAAGGCTGGATTTTCTGCAGATGGAAAAACAGTTCTCTTTGATGGACGAACAGGTGAAGCCTTTGAACAGAAAATTGCAATCGGATATATGTACATCTTGAAGCTTCACCATATGGTGGAAGACAAGATTCATATGCGTTCAATTGGTCCTTACTCTCTTATTACTCAGCAGCCACTTGGAGGTAAAGCTCAAGGTGGAGGTCAGCGATTTGGAGAAATGGAAGTCTGGGCGCTTCTTGGTCACGGTGCAGCTTATAACTTGCGTGAGGTGCTTACAATTAAGTCTGACGATATTGTTGGACGTTCTGCAGCATTCGATGCGATTGTGAAGGGTGAAGAGATTACAGAACTCAATGCACCTGCTTCGTTTAATGTGCTCCTCAATAACTTACGAGGTTTGTCGCTCGATGTTGAGCTTCGAAAAAAGGAAAGGTCGGAAGATGTAGCAGAAGACGTTTCGGTTGAATAATTGTTTATAAACTAATTAAAATCCTATGATAAAAAATAAACAATCCGGCCTAAACGACTTTGAAACAATCTCAATTAAACTTGCGTCACCGGAACGCATCAAGGAATGGTCATCTGGTGAGGTTACAAAACCTGAAACCATCAACTACCGTACACAGCGGTCTGAAAAGAGTGGCCTTTTCGATGAAAAGATCTTCGGTCCAGACAAAGACTACGAATGTTACTGCGGTAAATACCGAGGCATTCGCTATAAGGGAATTGTCTGTGAAAAATGTGGTGTTGAAATTACTCGTTCAATAGTTCGCCGAGAGCGCATGGGTCACATTGATCTTGCGGCTCCGGTTTCTCATATTTGGTTTCTCCGAAGTGTGCCATCTCGTATTGCGCTTGTGTTGGGAGTTCCGGCAGGTGAAGTAGAGAAGGTGGTTTACTTTGCGGGTTACATTATCACTTCAGTTTCTGAAGATGAGCGACTCCGCATTTTGAAAGACTTGGATTCTGAATTCAAGACAAAAATAAAATCAATCAACAACGAGCCTGATAAGGAAAAACTCAAAGAGCTTCTTCTTTCAACAAAACGTGAAATTGAAAGTATCCAAGAAGGAAGTGTGCTCGATGAAATCGCGTACCATACCTATTCAGTAAAATATTCAACGCTTTTCGAAGCGGGCATTGGCGCTGAAGCAATTTATAATATCTTTAAAACTCTTGACCTTGAGAAGCTTGCAAAGACTCTCGATACTGAGCTTGAAAAGGCAAGTGCGGTTGATGCAGAAAAAATAAACAAGCGTCTTTCACTTATTCGAGGAATGCTGAAGAATGATATTCGTCCTGAATGGATGTTTCTCACTCGTATTCCTGTTATTCCACCAGCGCTTCGTCCGATGGTTGCTCTTGATGGTGGACGCTATGCGACTTCAGACGTAAACGACTTGTATCGCCGCGTTATCAATCGAAATAATCGTTTGAAAAAGCTTAAGGAAATCAGTGCTCCTGATGTTATTTTACGTAACGAAAAAAGAATCCTTCAGGAAGCCATTGATGCACTTATCGACAACTCAATCCGTCACGGAGGAGGAACTGGAGCGCAAGGTATTCAAGCACAGCGAAGAGCTCTTAAGTCTCTTGCTGACAATCTTAAAGGTAAGCGTGGGCTTCTCCGAGGAAATCTTCTTGGTAAGCGCGTTGACTACTCTGGTCGTTCTGTAATCGTGGTGGGTCCAGAATTGAAGCTCAATCAGTGCGGTCTTCCAAAGCACATGGCTCTGGAACTTTTCCGACCATTCGTTATTTCAGAACTTTTAAAGAAAGAACTTGCCTTTAATATTCGTGGTGCAGGCAAACTTATTGATGACGGTATACCAGAAGTATGGGCGATTCTTGAAGACGTTATCAAAGATAAGTATGTGCTTCTAAACCGTGCACCAACACTTCACCGACTTGGTATTCAAGCTTTCCGACCGATCTTAATTGAAGGAAATGCGATCCAAGTGCATCCTCTTGTGTGTTCAGCTTTCAACGCTGACTTCGACGGAGACCAGATGGCGGTTCACGTTCCTCTTTCAAAGGAGGCACAGCTTGAGGCTAAAGAAATTATGGCTTCAGACAAAAACCTTTTGAAACCAGGTTCTGGTGATCCTGTTATTGCTGCAAAAATGCTCGACATTATTCTTGGTTGTTATTGGATGACAAAGATTTTGCCAGGCGAGAAAGGTGAAGGAAAAATCTTTACAGATCCTCGTGATGCAATTCTTGCACGAGATTTCGGCGAAGTAAGTTTCCGAGCGGGAATTAAAGTGCTTGCTCCGCAGACACCAAAATTTGGCGAAAATGCAGGCAAGGTTATTGAAACATCAGTTGGACGGCTGCTCTTTAATGAGCTCTTCCCAGCTGACTATCCATATTGGAACGCAGAAATGGAACGAAAGAAGATGGCACTTTTGGTTGACGACATGATCGAACGCTACGGTATCGATAGTATTCCAAATATGTTGGATAAGGTAAAAGCGTTTGGTTTCAAGTACACAACAGTGTCTGGAGTAACATGGGGTATTGATGATATTAAAATTCCTCAAGGAAAATATGAGGTTATTGAAAAGGCAAAAGTAAAAGCTGCTGAGGTTATGGAGCAGTTCAATCTAGGACTCCTCTCAGAAGAAGAGCGCCTACGAAAAAATGTCGAGATCTGGCACGGTGCCAAGGGTGATGTTGAAAAACTCATTCCTGAAACTCTCGATATTCGTGGTTCAGTTTATGACATGGTGAAATCTGGAGCTCGAGGTTCTCTTTCACAAATTACTCAGATGGCCGGAATGAAAGGCCTTATTCAAAACACTGCTGGAGAAACAATCGAGTTTCCGATTCTTTCATGTAGTAAGGAAGGTCTTACTCCGATCGAGTACTTCATCACAACTCACGGATCACGCAAAGGTTTGACCGACACTGCGCTCAATACTGCAAAGGCCGGATACCTCACTCGAAAACTCTTCGACGTTGCTCAAGACGTTGTGGTTCTTGAAGAAGATTGTGGAACTAAAGAAGGAGCTCATCTCAAGAAAGAAAGCGCATCTGGAATTGAAATTCCAATTTCAAAGATTGTGAAAGGAAGATTCTTGGCTGCTGATGTGGTTGATAAAGATGGCAATGTTGTCTTTAAGCGTGGTCACTTTGTGAACAAGCAAGATGCTCTTGTTATTGAAAAAGCAGGTATTGGCGAAGTTACTGTTCGTTCGCCACTTTCATGCAAAACTTTGCGTGGCGTGTGTGTGAAATGTTATGGAGCTGATCTTGGTAAGAATAAAATCGTAGAACTTGGTGAGGCTGTAGGAACTGTTGCTGCTCAGTCTATCGGAGAGCCAGGAACACAGCTTACAATGCGTACATTCCACGCCGGAGGTACAGCGTCTGTTGGTGGAGACATCACTGCCGGTCTTCCTCGTGCTGAAGAAGTGTTCGAAAAGCGAAAGCCAAAGAATCCAGCAGTTGTATCGCATGTTAACGGCACAGTTTCCGATGTGAAAGTTATTGGACGAGAGAAAATTATCTCAATTCTTCCTGACGAAGGATCAAAGGGTAAGGTTGCGGCAGATATTGAATACACAGCTCATTACCATCGAACAGTCTTGGTAAAAGCAGGAGACAAGGTAGAGAAGGGAGATCTTCTTACTGATGGTTCCGCAAACATTGATGAGTTGTTCAAGTATGCAGGCAAAGAGAAAACTGAAAATTACATTATTCGTGAAATTAGTAAGCTCTACGAACTTCAAGGAGAAACTGTTTCAAGAAAGCACATCGAGGTTATCATCAAGCAGATGTTCTCTCGCCGAAAGATGGTAAATTCTGGAGACACAGGATTTTCAAGAGGAGATGTTATCGAAGCTGCTCTGCTTCTAAGAGAAAATGATCGTATTGTTGAAGGAGGTGGAGAAGCAGGTACTTCAGAATCTGTGGTGATGGGTATTACTGAAGTTGCTCTCTCACGACGAAGTGTTCTCTCAGCTGCATCATTCCAGCACACAACACGTGTTCTTATTAACAGTGCGCTTAGAGGATACAGAGATGATCTCGTAGGTCTCAAGGAAAACGTTATTATCGGTCGTCTTATTCCAGCAGGTACTGGTTTTCCAGGAAGTTCAAAAGCAGAAATGATCAAAACTTTGAAGGATACCGGATCATATACAGCTCCAATCGAAGGACCTCTACAGAAGTAATTAGGCGGGAAGGAGGTTTGTAAACTCCACTACATAATATATGTCAGATGCCCCCGAAAAAATAAAAGAAAGGCTTTCTATTTCAGATGTCCTAGGCTCCTACATTAAGCTCGAGAAAGCCGGAATTAATTACAAAGCGAAATGCCCTTTTCACAATGAAAAGACGCCTTCGTTCTTTGTGTCACCCGGACGTGCAAACTTTTATTGTTTTGGGTGTGGAGTTAAGGGAGATATCTTCACGTTCGTTGAAAAATTTGAAGGACTTGATTTCAAGGGGGCATTGAAGCTTCTTGCAGAGCGTGCGGGAATCTCGCTTGATGAATTTCACGAAAATCCTGCTCTCGACAAAGAGAAGCGTGAAATATATCAAGCACTTGAAGAGACAACACTTTTTTTTGAAGACGAGCTTAAAAAAAATATTGAGGCTAAAGCATACCTTCAAAAAAGAGGACTCTTGCCTAAGACAATGAAAGAATGGCGGATTGGCTACGCATCGGCTGAGTGGCGCGCCTTGAAAGATCATCTCACTTCAGTCGGCATAAAAGAGGATATACAGATCAAAGCTGGGCTTATTAAAAAGAGTGAGAAGGCCAAGGATGCATACGATGTGTTTCGCGGACGAATTATTTTTCCGATATTCGATACCGCAGGAAGAGTGATCGCTTTTTCTGGTCGAATATTGATTGCTGACGACAAATCACCAAAGTACTTAAACAGTCCCGATACCGTAGTCTTTAACAAATCCTTAACGCTCTACGGTCTCCATAATGCCAAGGTGCCGATCAGAAAGCGTGATTATAGTATTCTTGTCGAAGGCCAGATGGATCTTCTCATGTGTCATCAGGCAGGATTTGATCATGCGGTTGCAACCTCAGGTACCGCACTTACCTCGGAGCATATAAAAAGACTCAAGTCACTTTCGACAAAAATTCTTATGGTTTTCGATGGTGATAGTGCGGGTTTCAAGGCTTCTGATCGTGGAGCAAAGCTCGCGCTCGCGCTCGGTTTAGAAGTGAAGCTTGGGATGTTGCCCGAAGGAATCGATCCAGCTGATCTCATAGCTCAAGACTTAAAGCACTGGAAAGAAGTTCTCTCAAAATCAAAACATATCGTTGATTTTCACCTCGAGCACCTGCTTCGTGAAAAGCTTCCGGCTCGTCGATTTGCAAAAGAGCTTGAGGTAAGGGTTCTTCCTTTCATTCGCGAACTAGGAAGTGAAATCGAAAAGTCTCACTTCGTGAAAAAAATAGTTGATATTACCGGACTCAATGAAAATGCGATTTGGGACGAAATAAAAAAAGTTTCTGAAAAAGTAGAACCTGTGGCAGTTAGTGCGCGACAAAACCAGTCTCTAAAGGTTTACAAGAGTACGACATCAAATAATGGGAGGGGAATATTTAGAACAGTGCTCGCAGTTCTTATTACAGAAAAGGAAAAGAAGAGTCAGTACGGAGAAAAACTTGAAGAGCTTCTCAAGACTCTGATTTCGGAAAAGCGACTGAATGAGCTTATTGCGGCAGTAAGTGAAGACAAGGACGAGCTGCTGTTTGAAGCGGAAAAAACGTATCCGAAAGGTTTGGATGAGACAACGCACAAGGAGTTGGTGGAGACGATTCAGAACGCCTTTGTAAAAGAAGAGTTGGCACGAGTCACAAGGGAAATTCGTAAAGCCGAAGCAGAGAGTGATTTAAAAAAGGTCGAAGAGCTTCTTATTATCTACAGTCGTCTAATGAAACAAAAAGGATAATTTTATATACTATGGCAATCAACAAGTCAAAGAAAACAAAACGACAAATCAAAAAGCATAGCAAAAAAGTTGTGAAGAGAGCCGCTTTTCGTTCGGCACACGCGAAGAAAGCAGTAAAGAAAGCAGCTCCTCCAACCAAAGAGAAGAAGGCTCTGATTTGGGAAAATAAAATGAAAGGTCTTGTTATGCGCGGAAAGGATCGCGGCTTTGTGACGTATGACGAAATTTTGAAAGAGTTTCCAACCATTGAAGAAGATGTGGTTTTTCTTGAAGATCTCTACAGTAAGCTCGCTGTTGCTGGCGTTGATATTTTGGAAGGAGGAGGTCTACTTGAGACGCCTTCTGAAAATGACAAACTTGACTACGCAAAAGGCGGAGAAGGTTCATATGATTCGATTCAAATGTATTTGAAGGAGATTGGTCAGTACCCTCTCATTTCCGGCGCTGCAGAAAAAGATCTCGCAAAGCGCATTCAAGCAGGTGATGAAGAGGCAAAAAATATTCTGGCTCGTTCAAACTTGCGTCTTGTGGTTTCGATTGCAAAAAAATATGTAGGTCGTAGTCCTGACCTTACACTTCTCGACCTTATCCAAGAAGGAAATTTAGGTCTGTTTCGTGCTGTAGATAAGTTTGATTGGACTAAAGGTTTTAAATTCTCAACGTATGCAACATGGTGGATTCGCCAGGCTATTACACGCGCTCTCGCCGATCAGTCTCGCACTATTCGTGTGCCAGTACACATGGTTGAGACAATTGCAAAATATAAACAGGTTGTACGTCGACTTTCACAAGACCTCGGCCGCGATCCTTTACCAGAAGAAATTGCAGTTGAAATGAATCTTGATGTTGATAAAATCTACCAGATCGAAAAAATTGATCAGAGTACGGTTTCGCTTGAAACTCCGGTAGGTGAAGATGGTGACAAAGAGTCAGTTCTTGGTGACTTTGTTGCTGATGATAAAATTCTTTCACCAGATCAAGAATCATCTCGTCGTATTATTGCAGACCAAGTAAAAGAAATTTTGGGAGATTTGCCTGAAAAAGAGAGAAAGATTTTAGAGATGCGTCATGGACTTGTTGACGGCATTACCCATACTCTTGAAGAAGTAGGCAAGGAGTTTGGTGTGACTCGTGAGCGTATTCGACAGATTGAAGCGAAGGCTCTTGAAAAGATTCGCCAACACGACAAATCAAATAGACTTAGAAATTATTACTAAAAACAAAAACCACCGAAAGGTGGTTTTTGTTTACTTGAAAAACATAATTATATGTGTTACTGTATTAATCGCTTTGCTCTTTGTTGTTTTTCAATCTCAAACCATGAAAGGGGGACGTATGAGTAATGACTCTTGTAGAGGGTCACGAGTAATGAAGTGGTCTGAGTGTAGAGACTGCTTCTTAGAGCTTCGCGCTCTCGAAGAGGATCTCTGGGCTGCCATAGAGGCTAAAGGACAAAATCTTCCGCATGCTTGCATTGACATGCTGAAGTCAAAAGTTAGTCAATTGCAAAATCGAATCGCTGTAGGTAATCAATGTATTGTGAAGCATGTAGCAAGAGAAATTTATGGCCAAGTGGATTATGAAGCATTGCTTTCTGCTGGTGACGAAGGTTTGCTTAATGCAATCAATAGATTTGATCCTCAACTCGGATTTCGATTCAGTACCTACGCATATACTGCTTTGAAAAGACAGATGATCCAGACTGCTTCTAGAGAAAATAGAGAGCGGAATCGTCGTCTTGCTAGCGCAAGGGATATTAAGTTGCTCCAAAGAAAAAATGATCGGCCATATGATGATGATATGCTTCAGAAACTTAATCGAGTAGTCCTATGTCTCGATGATGAAAGGGAGAAGATGGTTCTTTCGTGTCGATACGGACTCGATAACAAAGAGGTGCTGACACGAAAGCAGATAGGTCGAGCTCTAGGGATCACTCGGGAAAGAGTTCGTCAAATTGAAAAAAAAGTACTTAGTAAGCTTCGCAAGTATTTCGGCTCAGAGCTCTTGAGTTAATCTGGAACTAAGATAAAACCCCTCGCGCATGATGCGCGAGGGGTATTTTTTTCGCTCTTCATTTTATCTCTTTGAGTGGGATTTCAACCGAAGAGATTTCGAGTAGACCGTCGCTCGTGACCCATATTGACATTGTTCCACCGCCAGGGAATGAATAGGTATTCATATGTGGCTGGTGTTGTGAGGTGAATTGGGTAAGTGCCTCTAGGATCACACTCCGGCTCATTTTACTACGAATGTGCGTTGTGGGAATGAGGCCCTTTGGGATCTTTGGGGGTTCGTAGCAAAGGATGTATACTTCTAATTTATTATTATGTCCCGCGAAACTAATCTCGATGTGTCCGATCGTGAGGGTGCCAGATTTGTTCTGATCCTGCAAGCTTTCGCAAGCCTCTTTGATTCCAGACCTCCAGTCTCGGACATTGAATTTTTTTGTTTTATCTCCTGTTTTAAATTCAACTTTGATGCCGGACGATGCGGCAGCTATAAGCATAAAACCTCCTTAAAGAACTTTTTTATCCGCACGGCGTGCAGAAGCCTGCGTAACGATAACATCTTTTTAAGATCATATCAATCCCGTTAAAAGCTATGTTCTATGTCTTAGTGATTAATCGAGTATCTATTAATTTTTTTAGGTATAATTAGGGCAATGGAAACTAGTGAATTTACAAAACTCTATCAAAAGTTAAATCCAGAGCAAAAAAGGGCGGTGGACGCTATTGAGGGCCCTGTCATGGTTGTTGCTGGTCCCGGCACAGGTAAGACTCAGATCCTCACACTTCGCATTGCAAACATTCTCCTCAAGACTGATACAGCTCCAGAAAATATTCTCGCTCTTACTTTTACAGAGTCTGGAGTTTCAAGTATGAGGAAGCGCTTGGCGGACATAATCGGCGCTCCAGCATACAGAGTTTTAATTAGTACCTTTCATGGATTTTCAAATGACATAATACAAAATAATCCGGAAGAGTTCCCGCATATTATCGGATCTCGAAGTATTACCGAAGTCGAGCAGATTACACTCATTGAAGAAATACTTGAGAAAGAAAAATTAACTCTTTTAAAACCCGCAGGAGATCCTTTGTATTTCGTACGGGGAATTTTGGGTGGTATAAACGAACTGAAGCGAGAGGGAGTTTCTCTCGATGAATTTGACGCACTCCTCAAGAAAAGCGAGAAGGCATTCAAACAAGCTCCAGATTTGTATCACGAAAAAGGGGCACATAAAGGAAAAATGAAGGGTGAGTATAAAGATCGAGAAAAACAAATCGCAAAAAACAAAGAGCTTGCGGTCGTGTACGATGCTTACGAAAAACTTCTGCGTCTTAGCAAGCTTTACGACTACAACGACATGATTGTTTTAACTCTTCGTGCGCTTCGATCAAATGAAGATTTACTTTTGCGACTACAAGAAAATTCACAATATATTCTGGTGGATGAGCATCAAGATACTAACAATGCTCAAAATAAGATTCTTCTGCTTTTGTCTTCACATTTCGCACCGCGACCAAACCTCTTTGTGGTGGGAGATGAAAAACAATCTATTTTCCGTTTCCAAGGAGCGAGTCTTGAGAATTTTCTTTACTTCAAGCATCTCTATCCTGAAGCAGAGCTTATTACACTTAAGGAAAATTATCGCTCAACGCAATCAATTCTTGATTCTGCAGGTAGTCTTATTCCCGGAGAGTTTGCGCTTCGAGCAAACAGTAAGCATGCACTAAAGCCGATTGAGCTTTACGCTTTAAAAAAACCTGCCTACGAGCATTATTTTGTTGCGCGGAGTATTCAAAAGCTGGTAGAAGACGGTGTTGATCCGCACGAAATTGCTGTGCTGTATCGGGATAATAAAGATGCTTTAGAGGTTGCAGGGAGTCTTAAAAAAAGCGGAATCCTTTTTCAAGTTGAGTCTGATCAAAATGTTTTCAATGAGTCGAGTATTCGAAAGCTTCTTATTATTGCCCGAGCAGTACAAAACTATGGTGATGACAGGGCTTTGTCTGAATACTTCCATTTGGATTTTTTCAACATCGAACCTTTGGATGTATTTAAAATTCTCCGCAGTGCATCTCAAAAAATAAAGTATTCACTTTTTGATATTATGTCAGATGAGAAGCTACTTAAAGACATTGAGCTTTCAAGTACTGAAGCACTTAAAGAAAGCTTCGAAAAGCTTTCGCATTTGGTTAAAAGAAATACAAATCAAAACCTCGAAGGCTTTTTCGAGGAAGCACTTCGTTTGTCTGGGCTCTTGGCTCAAATACTTCAAAGTCCTCGTGCGGAAGAAGAGCTCGATACTATTGATTCTTTTATGACTGAAGTGAGGGCATTCATTCGTAGCAAACCTGACGCAAGACTTTTTGATTTCTTTTCATATCTTAAAACTCTTGAAACGCACAAGATTTTGATAAAAAAGAAAAAGGGTGGTGGGCGCCCTGGCTACGTGCGCCTTATGACAGCACATCGTTCGAAGGGTCTTGAGTTTGAATATGTATTTATTATTCATGCACACGATGGTAAGTGGGGAAATAAACATAGAGTCGAGCTTCTGAAGCTTCTTCCTGAGGTCTATTCGCTTTTTGAAAAGAAAACTGAGAGTGAACAAGATGGCAATGATGATGAGCGTCGGCTCATGTACGTTGCACTTACGCGTGCAAAAAAACATGTAACAGTAAGTTATTCAAGAGAAAGCGAAGAGGGTAAGGAGGGGCTTCTAAGCCAGTTCATTTCTGAAATAGATTCAAAACTTATTTCGGTTATGAATGCTGAATTATTTGAAAAGGAATTTGAAGAAAAACGAGGTGAATTTTACAAATATGTTGAAGTAAGAAAAGGTGAACCATTTAAAGATAAAGGATTTGTTCGCGAGCATTTTACAGTTCAAGGCCTATCGGTTTCTGCACTCAATAACTACCTTTCGTGTCCATGGAAATACTTCTATAGGAACCTTATACGTCTCCCCGAGCCCATAGAACCTCATTTAATGTATGGAACAGCGGTACATGAGGCTTTGAACCAATTATTCAGAAAACTTCGTATAGAAGAGGGATTTACCAAAAAAGATTTTGTAACCCATTTTATTCAAAAATTAAGTACCGAACCATTCCAGAAAGACGATTTGAAACGTTATAAAGAGCGAGGTGAGGAGGTTTTGAGTGCTTGGTATGATGAATATTCTTCGCGCTGGATTACAAATACTCTGACTGAGTTTGCGATTCGTCATGTTCCACTTACTCCTGACATTATACTTACGGGTAAGCTCGACAAACTTGAGCTCTTAAGTGAAAGGGAAGTAAATGTAGTTGATTATAAAACTGGCAAACCAAAAACACGCAATCAGATTTTAGGAAAAACAAAAGATGCTGACGGAAGCATCTCTCGACAACTTGTATTCTATAAAATCCTTCTCGATAAGTTTAAGGATGGGGAGTATGAAATGGTTTCAGGTGAGATTGATTTTATAGAGCCGACAGAAAGTGGAAAGTATGTAAAGGAAAAGTTTACGGTAACAAAAGATGATACTGATGATTTAATTGAAACAATCGAAAGGGTAGGTAATGAAATACTCACGCTCTCATTTTGGGATAAACACTGTGATGATAAGGACTGTGAGTACTGTAGATTGAGAGAGATGATTGGAAAATAAGACTTAACAACAAGGTTGTTTTATATGTAATAAGTTCAATACCCTGGAATCATTTCAGTATCTCTTTGGGAGATGTTGCAAAGCTTTCATTAAGTCATGATTCATTTTCTCTGACCCCACAAAAACCTCACAGTTTTCGTGGGGTTTTCTTTTATGGATATAGATTCATATTTAAAAAGTAAGGTCCGACCTTACTTTTTAAATATCCAACACTTAGTGAATAGTACTTGAACTTATTTCTGCAAAGTCTGAATTATTTGCTCGAGGAGTTCAAATGGCATGTTGCCACTTACGATAATTTTTCGTTCATCAGGAGTGATGCCGAGAGTTCCTGGTGGAAGTCCAAGTTGGAGTGACGCACTCTCAAGAAGAGGTTTGATATCGCTTGGGGCTTTTTCCTTCAAGAGAATAATTGTGTGAGGTGTTCCACGCGCGCCTGCCTTTACTGCATCTTCAATATCTGCTGCAACCTTTGCTGCATGTCTTCCGCTTGAAAGACATGCGTTGAAAGCTTTTACATCAAGTCCTGCAAACTCTGCAATCTTTGGAAGTTCAGATGCCTCAAGTCCGTCATTTGTTGGAGTTATTGCATAAATGCGATCAGTATATTTCCAGAAAGCAGTATTCCCTCCGAGTTCTGCCGCACATTCAAGAGCTTCTGCTTCTTTAGGTGCTTTCTTGTGAAGTTGAACGATCGGGAAATTACGATAAACCCAAGCAACTCCACCATCTTTTCCATAGGTATCTACAACCCTGTGCATTGTTTCGTGGAAACGTTTGCAGAATGGGCATTCAGTATCTGAGTATTCAAGGAAAATAATTGGAGCAGCACCGCTTCCAAGTATGTGATCGCTCTCACTTACTGGACGCATCGAAATATTTTCTGTGCTTAGAGCATTTTGCTCTGGCGCAACTGCTGTGTTATTTCCTTTATTTCCCGCGTAGATTGCGAAAGCAATCAGTGCTCCTGCAATTACGATCGCTATTGGCAACATGAGTTTATTGTTTGATTGTTCCATAATTATGTATTAGTACAGAAAGTATTATATGCTAAAACTATTAAAGTGCATATCTAGAGAAAAGATTGAGAATGTGGTAATTTGATATCTATGATACTTGCATATTCTTTGGGGAGCGTCCTTGTTATCAGTCTTATTTCTCTCATAGGAGCCCTAGCTTTTCTCTTTTCCCAAAAATTACTTTCTCGTATTGTCTTTTTTCTTGTAAGTCTATCGGTTGGCGTACTTTTTGGCGATGTGTTTATTCATATTGTTCCGGAAGTATTTGAGAGTCTTTCCTCAAACATTGCCTCGATCTCAATTCTTGGCGGTATACTTTTATTTTTTATTCTGGAAAAATTTCTCCATTGGCATCACTCGCACGCTGAAGATGAGGATTGCGAAGATCATTCTGAGGTACATCATAAAACCTTGCGATCAGTTATTCTCGTTGCAGATGGTCTTCATAATTTTCTGGACGGTATGATTATCACAGCTGCCTATATGATAAGTGTTGAAGTTGGTATTGCCACGACTATAGCTGTGATTCTCCACGAGCTACCACAAGAGTTTGGAGATTTTGGTGTACTTATTCATTCAGGGTTGAGTCGTGCTCGAGCACTTTTTTTAAATTTTGTATCTGCACTCATTGCTTTGTTAGGTGTTTTTGTTGCTTATCTTCTTAAGGATTCAATTGATAATTTTGCAAACATAATGCTCGCCGTCGCAGCTGGAGGGTTTGTGTATATTGCAGGGAGTGATCTTGTGCCTCTTCTCCATAAAACATCAAAACCTCGTCACTCAGTTATGCAGCTCTTAGCTATCATTCTCGGATTCGCTTTAATGTTTGGATTAGTTTTTCTCGAATAACATGAGTGAATTTTTCAGTAGTTTACTATTGGGTATTGTTCAGGGCGCAACTGAATTTATTCCGGTTTCTTCGTCAGGACATCTTATTGTGGTGAGGGAAATATTCGGGATCCCACTTGAGGGAACTCTTCTTTTTGATGTGATTTTACATACTGCAACACTTGCCGCTGTCTGTGTTTACTTTAGAAAGGATGTCTATGCTCTTCTTGTGTCTCTGTATCGATGTATTACATTTCAGGCACTGCCCGCAGAAAAAAGATTTATAGGTTTTGTGGGACTTGCAACAGTTCCAGCTGTAGTGCTGGGTCTACTTTTTGGAGACTTTTTCGAGTCAGTATTCAGGAGTTCAAATTTTGTGGCGTTAGCTCTTATTCTTGGAAGTTTCCTTATGTGGTACGCAGAAAGAAGACCAAAAACCCCAAGTGATATTACATTTACAAAATCGGTTATTATTGGAGTTTTCCAGTCCCTCGCTCTTATTCCAGGATTCTCTCGTTCAGGCTCGACAATTTCAGGTGGAATGCTTGTGGGTCTTTCGCGTGATCAGGCTGTTCGATTTAGTTTCTTGCTTTCAGTGCCAATTATCTCTGGAGCTGCTTTAAAAGGTCTTCTCGATCTCTCAAACTCTATAAACACGATCGGTACATTTTCTCTTATCACAGGTCTTGTTGCGGCATTCTTTGTAGGTCTCGCATCAATACATTTTTTGGTAACATATTTGCGACAAAAAAGCCTCAGTCTCTTTGCGTGGTACCGAGTGGTTTTAGCAATTTTAATTATTGCTTTTCTTTAAAAAGGAAGTGAGAAGGTGAGGCCACTGTCTTCTGCTTTTTCCCAGTCTGATGTGTCGAGTTTAATATCAATAATCATTGGACCCTCTTTAAATTTGAGAGCTTTATTTTTGAGTGCGTATTCGTAGAGCTCTTTGGTGAGTTTTACGTCGTCCAAGCAGTACTTTCTAATCTTTTCAATTTCTCCTTGTTTCCACCAAGTAATTGCTTGTAAACCATGGCCAGATTTTTTAAGTCCAAGAGTTCCTTCAGCAACTTGGTCGAGTCGCATACGCCTTCCGATTGAGTTTTTGATTTCTTTTAAAATATCAACATGTTTAAGACGGGAAAGATCGCCATGGTAGTACTTATTTAAAAGAGGGAGGTCGAAGTGTTCAGAGTTGTAGCCAATGATCATATCCGCAGCTTCAAGTATTGGCCACAGCTTTGGAAGCTCACCTTCAAGAAAAGATTCGTAGGTATTTGTTTTTGAATCATGGATACCGACAAGTGAAATATCGAGGGCTGTTGATTCAGTTGACCCCACTTCTTGAAATGTATTTTTTGTTTCAATGTCAAAAACAATCTTTCGCATGTCTAATTTTTTATGAGCGATTCTTCTCTAATAAAAATGTAGCGAGCTTGTCTTCCTGTACAGTTTCTTCTGTGCCAGTTCGGATATTTTTTACTTTATAAGTTTTGCTTGCAAGTTCCTCTTCTCCAATGAAGATAACAAAAGGAATATTAAGTTTCTCAGCTTTTTTAATCTGATCTCCGATTTTTTTTCCACTAAGATCAACCACCACCTCAAGACCAACTTCACGCAAAATGTGTGCTTTTTTCATAGCTTCAGGAAGAGCAGTTTCAGAAGTTCGCGCAATGTACACATCTGCATTCTTTTCACCTTGAGGTAGGAGAATGTGTACATCGAGAAAATCTTTTATGGTTACGTCTCCTGCGCCAAACCCAAATGCGGCCACTTTTTTCCCTCCAAAAAGAGAAGTAAGGTCATCATAGCGACCTCCACCAAAAAGTGATCTCATATTGTCTGGGTGAGTATCAAAAATTTCAAAGACAATACCTGTGTAGTAATCAAAGCCTCGCATGAGAGTCTGATCGAAGATAACATTTTGAATTTCAAGCGCTTGAAGTGATTCGATAACCTCTAAAAGTTCGATAACTGCAGGATTATTTTCACCAATAGCATTTATTACTTCTTTATTTGAAGCGAGCACAGCCTTAAACTCAGGAGCCTTATCTTTCAGAATCATCTCGAGACCTTTATCAAAAACGTCAGAACTGATCTTGTTTTTCTTGTCGATTACCTTTGAAAGTTTGTATGCGTCTTCGCCCGCTATTCCATATTTTTCATACAAAGCACTTACGATTTTTCGGCTATTTATACGGATCACATACTCACTCGATTTTGCTCCGAGTTTTTTCATGAGACTGTCAGCAAGAGAGATTACTTCTATTTCTGCACCTGTATCTTCTATGCCAAAAATGTCGACGTTTAGTTGAAAGTGTTCACGTAAACGTCCTTTTTGCGGTTGTTCGTAGCGGAAAAGGTTCGGAATAGAATACCAGCGGAGAGGTAGAGGAGTTGATTTACTTATTCCCGCAATCATGCGGGCAACCGTAGGTGTCATTTCAGGACGAAGTGTAACCTTGCGTCCACCACGATCTGTAAAAGTATATGTTTGTTCGTTTACAATTTCTTCACCGCTTTTTGCTTCATATAGTTCACTTGGTTCGAGAATAGATGCGCCGTATTCTTCGTAGCCATATGACTCGGCAGTTTTTCGCATAATACCAAAAATATGCTTTTGAATACGCATATCTTCCGGGAAGAAATCTCGCACTCCCTTGTAGCTTTCTGTACTAATTGCTGCTTTTTCTCCCTCAGTTTGTTTTTTCGTCATGATTATGACATTGTAGCGAAGTAAGGCATCTCAAACAAGGAAAAGCAGAGTATATGAACAATATCCTACTCCTATATAAAGAATCCGGAGAGACGCCACTTCAGTGTCTGGAGCGCTTTAAACTAGCTTATCCAGAGTATCAAAGCATGCCTTTAACCTATGCAGGGAGGCTTGATCCTATGGCAGAAGGATTACTCTTGGTTTTGAGTGGAGAAGAGGTCTACAACAAGCAATCCTATCTCGATTTGCCTAAAACATATCAGTTTGATGTGTTGTGGGGTTTTGAAACCGATACGTATGACGCACTCGGACTTGTTCAAAGCACGAGTGATAAGCCTCCGACATCTCAAGAGATAGAAACAGTGCTTTCAAAGTATGTTGGTAAACGTCAGCAAGTATATCCTCTTTATTCATCGAAAACAGTCGAAGGCAAACCTCTGTTTGTGTGGGCAAGAAGTGGTGATGCAGATTCGATAGAGATTCCTCGAAGAGAAATTGAAATTTTCAGTTTGATGCATGTAGGAAGTGGGGAAGTCGCAGGGTCTACGCTTGCCGATAAAATTCAGAGTTCACTTGAAAAAGTTAAGGGTGATTTCAGGCAAGAAGAAATAAAAGAGGGGTGGCAGAAAGTGACTGATAGAGGAAAAAAATATCACATATCATCTTTTGAAATGACCTGTTCAAGCGGTACATATGTTCGCTCTCTTGCACATGATCTTGGGGTGTATTTTGGTTCCGGTGCCATTGCGCTACATATAAAAAGACTCAAGATTGGGCCTTATTCTATAGCTGACTTGGATGTGGATAAGGGTTGACTTATTGGTTGAAGTGTCCTACTATTGACACTGGCGTATCTATAGTAATTGTTCCATTCTTTCTTTATAAGGGGATTGTATGACCGCAGAACGTGAAGATCCATACGATACAGCTGCTCGATATATTATCGAACAGCATCCTGATGGCAGGTGCACAACTGAGGAAATGAAGATAGCACTTAGGCGTGAGGAGATAAGTAATATTCCGAGACATCGCGACGTTCTCGTGATTCATATCGCGAAACTTCTCAAATCAGTTTTAATACGATAAGTGCCAGTTTAATACAGATACCCACTTAACTCGGTGGGGATTTTTCTTTACAAAAAAATTGTTTTATTTGATATTATTGATTCATGAACCTTCTTGAGTCGGCGAGTACTTCTTTGAGTCCTCTAAATATTCTTTCTTTTATTTCAAGTGGCAAAGCCCCATGGTTTTTTTTGGGTTTCATTTTTGTTATGTATGCCATCATAAGCTGTGTGCTTGTATATCACTGGAGGAGATACGGCATGAAAAGCCGTTTTATTCTTCTTGCAGAAATTATATATTTTTCAGTATCACTTCCTCTCTTTGGTCTGGCTATTCTTTTTATAATCCTTATTCAATAACATGACCAAAGCACTTAATCTCGATCCAGGAGAAAGAATAATACTTGAGGTGCGAAAGCACTGGTTTGTTTTTCTGCCAGCGATACTTGCTTTTGTTGGGGGTACTCTTTTACCTCCCATCTTTTATTTAATTTGGAATAGCGGACTTGTTCCGGAAGTTGTACATTTTACACTTTCAGGAAACGCACTGTATCTGACACTCTTTGTATACACACTGTGGGTTCTTGGTTTATGGATCGCTTTTTTCCTGCAATGGACCAACTACTATCTTGATGTCTGGTATGTAACCGATAAGCGTATTATTGATATTGATCAGAAGGGTATATTTCATCGCCAAATCTCAAATATTCGTTTCGATAAAATTCAGGACATTTCAATCGAGGTTCGTGGTGTTATTGCAACCTTTTTCAATTTTGGTGATATCCATGTTCAGACAGCTTCGGAAGATAGTAAAGAATTTTTTATTCGCAATGCAGCTGATCCAGAAAACGCAAAAAAGATAATCTTCTCCCAGTATCATGTTGTTTCGGAGCAAAACCAAAGAGTTAAAATTGTTAAAGATGGTGACGCAGGGCAAACAACTGAACCTCTATCAACTCCTCCAGTGGCCTAATTTGCATACCGGGTTTGAGCGAGTTAGAATATGCTCTTAATATAATAAAAACACACTTGGAAATAGGGATTCCAAGTGAAGTATTTTACTTTAAAAAACATGGCAAAAATCAAAAACATTGTAGCGCGAGAGATTCTGGATTCTCGAGGTAATCCAACAGTTGAAGTTGATCTGACTTTAAATGATGGCTCATATGGCCGAGCTGCGGTTCCGTCTGGTGCTTCAACAGGAAGTCATGAGGCTGTAGAGCTTCGGGACGGAGACAAGCGCTATGGTGGCAAAGGCGTACTCAAGGCTGTAAAGAATGTAAACATAACCCTTCTTAAGGCTCTCAAGGGAAAGGAATGGAATCAGCGAACTCTCGATCAGAAAATGATCGAAGTTGATGGTACAGAAAACAAGGGAAAGCTTGGAGCGAATGCAATTCTAGGAGTTTCGATGGCCTTTGCAAAAGCTACTGCCGTAAGCACTAAAAAACCTCTCTACAAATACTTCAAAGAAATTTCAAAAACAAAAGAAATGCGCATGCCGGTACCGATGATGAATATTTTGAATGGTGGTAAGCATGCAGATAAGTCAACTGATCTTCAAGAGTTTATGATTATG
>Ga0163144_10002705_pt1 | contig 40573 bp, 28 predicted proteins | sample OliLak19BULKMAT1_FD_123175 | JGI IMG/M metagenome (GOLD analysis project Ga0163144, IMG submission 123175) | Freshwater microbial mat bacterial communities from Lake Vanda, McMurdo Dry Valleys, Antarctica - Oligotrophic Lake LV.19.BULKMAT1 | ecosystem: Environmental > Aquatic > Freshwater >...
CATGTCTCGCAGCAAAGAAATCAATCTCTCCTGCTTTTCGCTCAGCAGCGAAGGATCGATTTTTGGAGTAGTGCCTTGAATGGCGACCAACGATGCCATGCCCCCATTATATGTATCGCGCGGAGCAAAGATTGTACTCCATTGCGGCTCGTGCTAAAAAAGAGGTGCGCCTGTGCTTCCAATTGCCTGAATTCCGCTGCCAGCAAAATCACAACAAACAACGCGGACCCCTGCGTGTGGTCGAACACGCCCAAGGCAATTTGAATGAACCTTCAATCCATAGGCTGGACACAACATTTTTCCGATCAGTTTCGTAATTACCCCGGATGCACGCCAGGGCGGGTATCTCTATCTCGACGCGGCAGCTTTATTGTCTGGACCGAGGCTGGCGAAGTAGAAGCAACCACCACCGGCAGCTTGCACGCGCGCAATGGCCTTTGGCCAGTCACAGGTGATTGGGTTGTGCTGCGCGATGGCAATACCATCGATGCCGTGCTCGACCGCAAGACTTTGCTCGAGCGCAAGCGCCCTGGCAAGACTTCACGCGAACAAATCCTGGCGGCAAACCTCGATTTGCTGTTTGTGGTGTCAGGTCTCGATCACGACTACAATCCCCGGCGCCTCGAGCGCTACTTGATTCTCGCCAAAGAAAGCGGCATCCGCCCGGTGCTTGTACTGAACAAGACCGATCTTCATGAGAATCCTTCTGACGTCGTAAAAGAGGCTGAAGGGCTCGCTAATGGCATCGAAGTGGTTGCCCTCAGCGCCCAGACGGACAACAGCATCGATCAGTTAAACGACTTTGTATCGCCCGCCGAGACCGCTGCACTTGCGGGTTCATCCGGAGTCGGCAAGTCCACCATCCTCAACCGGCTCTGTGGAATGCAGAAACAACTGACCAGTGAAGTGCGACTGCACGACAGTCGTGGACGCCACACTACAACGAGTCGCGAGTTGTTCATGATGCCGCAAGGGTGGCTCTTGATGGACATGCCTGGCATTCGTGAACTCCAATTCGCACGGGGCGCCGATTCGATTGTCGATGTATTCGACGACGTAACATCCGCGGCAGCCCAATGCCGGTTCCGCGATTGTAGCCACCAGACCGAACCCGGTTGCGCCGTCCAGGGCAATGTCCCTCCGGAACGCCTTGCTGCCTTCATGAACCTTCAACGCGAAGGGGCCCACGCCAAGCGCCAGGCTGATCAAGGCGCGGCCATACTCGAAAAGCAGCGCTGGAAGGCCATTCACAAAGCCATGCGAAACAATCCCAAAGGGCGATAATTGTTTTACCCGGATACTATTGACAATCGATTTGTGTCCGGGTAAAATAGATTCATGGCCGATTCGAACCTTTACACTGCTTTCGAGGGAAACGACTGGATGACAACGGCTGACCTCGCCAGTGTGCTTAAAACCGTGAAGGCCCATGGGCCGGAATCGGTCCTCCTTTTTGAAGAGCGCACCGGCAAGCAATGCGACTTCGATTTTCGAGGTACGCTCGCCGAGATATTGGCGCGCATACACCCGCCAACACCAAAACCCGGCCCTGGGAGGCCCAAGCTGGGAGTACTGTCCCGCGAAATTTCGCTCCTTCCGAGGCACTGGCAATGGCTGGAACTTCAGCCGCACGGCGCATCGGCCGCGCTGAGACGTCTGGTGGATCTGGGTATACAAAATGACTCGGGCGCAACGGAATTCCGGTTGGCTGTCGAGGCGCTGGGCAAGATCATGACGGCGATTGCCGGCAATCAGGAGGGATTCGAAGAGGCGATGCGACATTTATACGCGCATCGATTCGAGGAACTGAAAGCGCTGATTGCGCAGTGGCCTGGTGGAATTCGCACCTATGTAAAAAAACGCCTAGCGGTAATTTCCTGTATGCCCCAATGAGTAGCGGCCGGGCTGCGGGAAAATGCACATGCCATGCGGCCCACGGCCAACCTTGACCCGCTCGGTGAGCTGGCCAGTTGCAGTGTCGAATCCATAAATCTCACGGTGATAGCGGCCTGAGACCCAGAACATCTTGCCGTCCGCGGAGACTCCGCCCATGTCCGGAGAGCCGCCACCGGGGATCGTCCACTTGCCAACCAGTTTTCGCGAATCAAAGTCCATGATTGAGATGGTTCCTTCTCCCCGATTCGTGATGTAAAGCTGCTTGGTGTCGCGGCTGGGGTAAAGCCCGTGGCAACCCTTGCCGGTCGGGATGAATTCGATTTTCTTGAAGGAATCGCCGTCAATGACGTGCACGCCGTGCGACATCATGTCCGCGATGTAGAATGTCTTGCCGTCGGGGCCAACGCGGATATCCTGCGGCATCCCCTTGCCTTCGATCGGAATACTGCCGATCACCTCGAACTTCACCATATCGATCTTTAGGATCTCGCTTGAAAATTCGCAGGAGGCGATCAGGTAACGGCCATCGCCGGAATAGTCGGCGTGATTCACACCCTTGCACGGCACATTGATGGATCTGACTAATTCAAAAGTGTTGGGGTTGCGCAGGTCGATGCGGCGCAACCGTTCCGCCATCACCACCATGTACTTGCCGTCAGGCGTGTAATACATGTTGTAGGGGTCGGCCACCTTGTGAATCTTCATCAGCTTGCCGGTCATTGGATCGATTTCCGCGAGCGTGTCGTTGAGATCGTTGGTTGCGAAGATCCTCGTCATGTCCCAGGACGGCACCACGTGTTGGGGCTCGACATTGCGGCCCTTCCCCACGCGGAACTTTTCGATGATTTTCTTCTGAGCCGGATCGTAAACCCAGACAGTGTTGTCGCGGGTATGAGGGATGTAAATCAGGCTCGGAAAACGTTGAACGCCCGGCTTGAACTTGCCGGGCGTTGTTTCGGAGTAGATATTCTTCGGGTTGAGAACCGGGGGCATCTGCGCACTGAGCGCCCATGCCCCAAGGACCACTAGATACAACTTCATGCTGCTATTCCTTAGTGAGCGGAAGCTGAGCGTCTTCAATAGCCGCTTCTTCCGATTCCGCAATCACTCCGGCGCTAGCCACCATATCGCCATCGTTGATGTCTACCAGCTTGACGCCCTGGGCGCTGCGTCCAGACTGCCTGATCTTGGCAGACTCAATCCGGATGATCTGACCTTCCTTGGTAATGATCATCACGTCGGAGTCTTCCTTGACCGGCATCGTCGCAACTACCTTGCCGGTCTTGTTGGTCACCTTCATGTTGATTACGCCCTTGACTGCGCGGCCAGAGTGCCGGTAATCGGCAAGCTTGGTGCGCTTGCCGAATCCCTTCTCCGAGATCGCCAGCATCAGCGCCGATTCATCGACCACTTCCGCCGAAATCAGGTAGTCGCCCTTGACGAGCTTCATCGCCGTCACGCCGCGGGCCTGTCGACCCATCGAGCGTACTTCTTCTTCATCGAATCTAACCGCCATACCTTCATGCGAAGCAAGGAAGATCTGATTCTTGCCGCCCGAGATCTTTGCCGAAATCAACTCGTCATTGTCGTCGAGTGTGCAGGCAATGATGCCCCGCGCCATCGGGTTGTCGAAATCAGTCAGCTCGGTACGCTTGATCACGCCGTACTTGGTCACCATGACAATAAACTTGTCGGCTGTGAAGTAGCGAACCGGGAGGAAGGCCTTGACCTCTTCGTCCGGCTGCAGGTTGATCAACCCGTTGATGTTTTTGCCCTTCGATACGGTGCCCGCATCGGGGATGTTATAAACCTTGAGCCAATAAACACGGCCCTTTGAGGTGAAGATCAGCAGGTAGTCGTGAGTCGAGGCAATGATGAGGTGCTCCACCACGTCCTCGGCCCGGGTGCCCATGCCGATGCGGCCCTTGCCGCCGCGAGTCTGCCGGCGGTAAGTGTCGACACTCGTGCGTTTCAGATAGCCGCCACGCGAAACCGTGACTGCCATATCCTCAACCTGAACCAGATCTTCAATGTTGATGTCGCCAGAGTCTTCTACGATCTGCGTACGGCGCTCATCGCCGAAAGCGTCAATGACCTCCTGGAACTCGCCAGCAATGAGCTTGCGCAGTACAACTTCGCTGCCGAGAATTTCCAGGTACTCGTCGATGCGGCGCTGGATCTCGGCGAGTTCGTCGAGGATCTTCTGCCGTTCCATGCCTGTGAGGCGCTGCAATTGCAGTTCGATGATCGCCTGGGACTGACGTTCGCTGAATTCGAATTCTGCGATCAGGCCGTCGCGGGCTTCGCGCGGGCTCTTGGCGGCGCGAATGAGTTCAATGACACGGTCGAGATTATCGAGGGCCTTTTGGAAGCCAAGCAAAATGTGCTCGCGCTCGCGGGCTTTGCGCAACAGGAAGTCGGTGCGTCGGCGCACGACTTCTTTGCGGTGCTCGACGAACAGCTTCAAGATTTCGAGCAACTGCAACTCGCGCGGCTGGCCGTTGACGATGGCCAGCATGATCGCGCCAAAATTGGTCTGCATCTGCGTCAGCTTGAAGAGCTGATTGAGAATGACTTCATGGTGTTCGCCGCGCTTGAGTTCAAGCACGATCCGCATACCGTCGCGGTCGCTCTCGTCGCGCACGTCAGAAATGCCATCAATCCGCTTCTCGTTCACCAGAGCGGCGATGTCGGTAATCAGCTTCGCCTTGTTCACCTGGTAAGGGATTTCGGTGATGATGATGCTTTCGCGGTCTTTGCCAAGCTTTTCGGTGAATGCCTTGGCGCGCATCTTGATCGAGCCGCGGCCACGCGAGTAGCAATCATAGATCCCTGCGCGGCCAAGAATCAGTCCACCGGTGGGGAAGTCCGGACCAGGGATGATGGGCAACATCTCGGCCAGCGAAATCTTGGGGTTCTCGAGGATCGCGAGCAACCCGTTCATCACCTCGGTGAGGTTATGCGGCGGGATGTTAGTCGCCATGCCGACCGCGATTCCGCCGGAACCGTTGATCAGCAGGTTCGGGATGACTGTGGGCAGGAACTCGGGTTCCACTTCGGAATCGTCAAAGTTCGGCTTGAAATCGACCGTATCCTTGTCGATATCTTCCATCATGACGGAGGCGATTTTCGCGAGACGGGCTTCCGTGTAACGCATCGCCGCCGGGGGATCTCCATCGACAGAGCCAAAGTTCCCTTGCCCATGAATTAGCGGATAACGCAACGAAAATGGCTGCGCCATGCGGACCAGGGCGTCATAAACCGCGCCTTCGCCGTGAGGATGGTATTTGCCAAGAACATCTCCGCAAACGCGGGCGCATTTGCGGGTGGGGCGGTTCCATTGCAGCCCCATCTCGTTCATTGAGTAGAGAATACGGCGGTGAACGGGCTTCAAACCATCGCGTACGTCGGGTAAAGCGCGCCCAATGATTACGCTCATCGCGTAATCCAGGTACGAACGCCGCATCTCATCCTCAATGTTGATCGGGATGTGGTTCTTGGGATTTTCGCCTAAGGGCAACTGCCCTGCCGGATCATTACCGCCCGGATCTTTGCCACCCGGGCCCTGTGGGTTTTCGGTATCGTTTGCCAACCCATCATTTTAGCATTTTGGCCAATGTTTATCAGGGTTTAGAATAGCGGTCGATGGTGTGGATTTTCCTCTGGTACCTGATAGCGCAACCGGACCTCTACGAACGGGGCGGAGAACTCCTGCGCGCAGGCAAATTGGTCGAGGCAGAGAAGGTGTATCGGGATCATCTGAAGGCCAAACCGAACCACGTAGAGGCGCTTGCCAACCTCGGTTCGGTGCTCTCACGCAAGGATGATTTCGCGGGTGCGGTCACGCAATTCAAGAAAGCCCTCGCGCTGCGCCCCAATCTTGCCCCTTTACACCTGAATCTCGGCCTTGCCTACTTCAAGATGCGCGATTGGCCGAAAGCTGTCGCCGAGTTCGACGCCTTCCTGAAAGCACAGCCAGGACACCGTCAATCCATGCAACTGCGCGCCCTGTCCCTGCTTGAAATGGAAGACTACAAAGCGGCGGCGGATGCTTTTGAGGCGCTGCTGCCCGGCGACACAAGCATCCAACTGGGCTTGGCGACTGCCTACTTGCGCAGCGATCGCGTCGCACAAGCGCAGAAGATCCTCGGGCCTTTGCTTGAAAATGGCAATTCTGCCGAAGTGCTACTTACCGTGGGTCAAGCCCTGTTTGTCGAGGATCGGCTCGATGAGGCAATGGAATCTCTCAACGAGGCGCGTGCGCTGTCTCCAACTCTGCCGACCCTCGGTCTCCACATCGGCGCCGTCCATTGGAAAAAAAAACAGGTCGCCGAAGCAGTCGCTGAGTGGCGCAATGAGTTGAAGGCTCATCCCGGCAACCCCGAATCGCAATTTACGCTCGGTGCGGCGATTGCCATGTCCGGCGGCGATAAGATTGAGGCGGAACGTCTGCTACGCGCAAGTCTGGCCCGCAAACCGAAGCACGCGCGAGCAAACTATCAGTTAGCGAAACTCGTCTGGCAGAACAAACGAAGCACGGAGGCAGTAAGTTGTCTCGAGAAATCAATCGCGGCGGACCCGGAGTATCGCGAGGCGCACTATCTGTTGGGCAACATCTATCAGTCGCTTGGCAGAAAGCCCGAGGCCGCGCGCGAATTCGCAGCCGTCAAGCGACTTGCCGCCAAGGAACTCTCCGCGCAGCAGGATTTGTTCTCGGAGCCGCGGTAGCGCTAGCCTGCACACCCTGCCACACCGACATTGTCACCCGACAATCCCAGTCACGCCATGCACTGACCTTGAAGGCCTACGACGGCAATGGCTTTGCCGGCAAGGTCCTGAGAGAGCGCGGCGGCACCACTTACACTTTCGATCAGCAGGGCGTTGAAATCGCGAAGGGCGAAGACCGGCGCATGATCCCCCTCAAATGGCTATTCGGCGCCGGCCACTTCGCCCGCACCCCATTATTCGAGGACAGCGGCCAGTGGGTCGAGCATCGTATCAGTTGGTATTCGGCCACGGGTAAGCTAAGCCTCACGCCCGGCCATCCACTGCAGCCGAGACAGGACATCGACTCGGCGCTCGGTGTGAGACAGTCTACCGCCAACGCCGCGCGCTGCTTTGGCTGCCACATGACCGGCGAGCGGCCTGGCGTCCATTGCGAGAACTGCCATGGCCAACAAGGCGGGCACCCTGCCGCGAAGACAATTCGCCGCGATACGACCGTAGCCGCATGTGCGACTTGCCATCGCTCGCCTGCGCGAGAGCACGCCTCACCCATGCCCGAAGTTGAGGATCCGATGAGCGTACGCTTCGCGCCAATAGGCTTTCTCGTCAGCAAATGCTACGTGAAGAGCGCCGGCAAATTCACCTGCGTAAGCTGTCATGATCCTCACCAGAGCGTAGCCGCATCTGCGACTTACGACAAGTCCTGTCGCGGGTGCCATGCAATAAAGCCCGCCAAAGCCTGCCCACGCACTTCAGACTGCGCCAGTTGCCACATGCCCAAGTCGACTCCAGCGCCATATTTGACCTTCACTGACCATCGCATCCGCAAATAAAAAGGGCCAGCGCGAGGCCGGCCCTTGAACTGCGAAATGAGCTGTTGGTTAGAAGTAAAACTTCGCCGCAAGCTGAATCAGACGTGGATCGCGCGCGCCAGTCACTGCGCCGAAGCCAAAGCGTCCACCGCCTCCGCCCAGCGCGGTTGGCAGATTAGTGATCGCCCCATTCGCCGCGTTGAATGTAGCGTTGCGATTGAAGTCGGAGAACTGAGTATGATTCGGTGCATTGAACATCTCCAACCGCAACTGCAGGTAGCGCCTCTCGCCACCAAACGGAATGTTCTTAAACACCGAAATATCCCAGTTGTTTACGCCCGGACGGCGCACGATACGCTGTGCGGATTCCAGTCCTTGGCTCCCGATTTGTGGCGGAGCAAACACTGAGGTATCTACATAACGCAGATCGGTGCGCTCGCCAATCGGCAGAATCGGGTTGCCCTTGACGACGATACGCGGTCCGACGGATTCAGATCCCGTGTAGACGCGGTTGAACTCGCCGCCAATGCCCTGTATGCCAACGCCGATGTTGCCCGGCTGTCCACCGATCATCGAGATCAATCCCGACACCTGCCAGCCGCCAAATACAACTTTGCCGACTGCGTTATCGAGAGGCTTGAACGTCTTGGCCAACGAGGGCACGTCATAGATGAAGTTAGCCACCACCATCTGCGGAACGTCGAAATCGAGGTAGCTGTAGTTCGCTTGCCGGTAGTTGGTCGGGTGCAGACGTTCGCCGTCACCCGAAGACAGGCCCAAAGCCTTCGACCAGGTATAGGCAATTCCATACTGTATGCCCTTGCCGCTGTTCTTGTTCAGGCTGACCTGCAACGAATGGTAGCTCGAGAAACCTCCAAACGTCGTCAGAACCGCTGCGCCATGGCCTAGGTAGGGCCGGTACAGATCCGCCGGCAGTGCCGTGCGTCCGTCAAAGCTCGTCGCGCTCAGGTTGGCCGACCGAGGATCCTGATTCTGACGCTGCCAGGCCGAACCAAACGGCATCGCGTTGAAGTCATAAGTCGAGAGCAGGTGGTTGGCGCGATTGGCGACATATCCCACTTCGAGTGCAGTGGACTTCATCAACTGGCGTTGAACCGTTAGGTTCCATTGATACGTGGTTGGAACATTGCCGAGCTTGTCAAAGCCGCGGACATTGTTCGGGAAGAACGAGCCCTGCAGATTCTGTATGGTTCCCAGGTTGCCAAAGTAGTACGTCGGACGTACCGTCGATGGCGGGTTCGGAAGCATGTCGAATACCGGGTTGCCCTGGAATCGGTCATAGAAAATACCGAAGCCGGCGCGAACAACTGTCTTGTCGTTCATTTGGTACGCGATGCCGAGACGCGGAGCAAAATGAATGCCACGGCTGTCGATCAACCCTCTTGGATAGTTGCTCGAACTGGATAACCCCATGCCGTTGGCATAGAGACCATTCACAAAGCCCTTGTTGTTGTTCACGATGGAGCCAACCAGAGCATTCGGCACCGTCGCCCCTGTCAGCGGATGGATGCCGACGTTGACGCCATTGATGCGCCCGGGCTGGATCAGAACTGCGCGGCTTCCGCCGTCATAGAGCGCCGGGTTGAACGACGAGGTCTGCTGGGCAGCGTCATACTGCGGCTGAATGATGTAGAACCGCAGGCCGTAATCAAGAGTCAGCTTCTTGTTCACTCGCCAGTTGTCCTGTGCGAACCATTCGATATTCCACGACCGGTATTGACCATTCAAAACCTTGTCGGATTGCGCCAGCCGGTCAAAGTTTCCGAGCAGCGCATTGGAAAATGCCCAGTTCGTATCGCCAGGGTTCTGGCTGTTGCGATCAAACCAGATGTCTCCGTTTACCGAGGTAAACGCAGTCTGATCCTTCAGGCTCTTGTGCAGATAAATGCCAAACTTCATTGTGTGCGCCCCCAGCACCTTCGTCACGTTATCGGTGATGTCAAAGGTGTGGTTGAAGTTGCGGAAGGGCGTACCGTTGAAGCTCGTAAACGGAGCATTCGGCACGCCGCCAAAGCGCCAGTTCTGCACTAGGCCCAGCGTGTCGCCATTGAACGGCATCTTATAGGACAGGCCCAGTTTGGAGCGGTCGAACGTCTGGTCCACCGGGTCGATGTTCAGCACATTCTTCGAAGAGCCGAAGATGAATTCATTAGTCAACGTCGGGTTGAGCGTGGTCGTAAGATTGTTCACCCAAGACCAGCCAGGGTTGCCAAAATTCATCGGTGCAAACGGAATGTTGTAATCCGCATTCCACTGGCCATAAGCTTTGTCCTGCTCGGACTTGGTCTTGATGAAACGCGAATAGAAACGCCATTTGTCGTTGATGTTGTAGTCGCCACGATAGATATTTTCGCGGCGCGGGAAGGTATCCGACACCTGGGTAAGGTAGTTAAATTGTGGGTCGGCGGTTGGCGCGTTCGGAGTCGGGTAGAAGTTGAGAATCTTCTGACCATCCGCGCTGATCCGGTTTGCCGGAATCTGGTTATTCGGGAAGCAACCGCCACCGCCAGTGTTCGTGCCGCAAGGTTGGTTGCTAAGAGGGTCACGGATGAAGACCGGGCGTCCGTCGCCTTCTGTCGTGCCCGCAAAATTTCCGGCGCGCTGTGCCACCGTCGGAACGGTAACGCTGCGCAGTCCGTTCGGCGAAAGCCGGTTCTGCCACTCAATGCCCACAAAGAAGAACAGCTTGTCGCGGTTCGGGTTGATCTTCGGAATGTATGCCGGGCCTCCCACATTGAAGCCCAGGGTGTTGTCACGGAAGAGCTGCCGCGCGCGGCCTTCGACGTTGTTGCGCCAGTTGTTGGCGTTCAAGCCTTCATGCCGGTGGAACCAATATCCCGTGCCATGCAGATCGCGAGTGCCCGACTTGGTCACCACACTGATCGCGGCGCCTGACGAACGTCCATACTCAGCAGGCTGCGAGTTGGTCAGCATCTTGAATTCAGCAATCTGGTCGATATTCATCGTCGCCAACTGTCCACCATTCGACCCCGTGTCGATATTGGTGATGCCGTCTACCATCAGGTTGTTCTGATTGTTGCGATTGCCGTTGACCGATCCGCCGATGCCACCAGTCGGGACAACACCCGGAACTGTGCGCGTCAAGTCCAGGAACGAACGGCCATTGAGCGCCAGGTTGATCACCTGATTGCCCGTAAGCACGCCGCCCTTTTCCGCGCCGCGAGTCTGCAGGATGACACCTGAAGCCTCAACGGTAATCGAATCGGTAATGGCTCCGATGGCGAGTTGTATGTCTGGCAAGTCGAGACGGTCGTTTGCCGAAACACGGATTTCACTGCGTTCGTACTTCTTAAAGCCACTTGCTTCCACCATCACCTTGTACAGCGAAGGCTTCAGTGGATTGAAGAAAAATACGCCATCGGAGTTGGTCGTAAGCTCACGATTGTCCCCTTGTGCGACATCTACCAGAACTACTTTTGCTCCAGGAACTAATGCGCCTTGTGCGTCTTTGACGACGCCGCGTATTGAACCTGACGATTGTTGACTGTAAGCCGCAAAGCTGAAAACCGAAGCGGCTAGAAAATAGCGCAGCACTTGGCTGCGCAGCGAACTGAGCTGCATTGGAGAATCCCCCTAAAAATTGCTCAACACGTAGAGCTCTGTTCCCGAGAGAGAACAAATTGGGATGAGCATATATTCTTTAAGGATGGGTGTCAACCGAGTAAAGATTAGGTAATCTTCAGCAAATGTGCGCACCCTGAGTCTCTAGGTAAACCGAATATAACGACTGGCTCCCACACATGAACAACCGGTTCCGCCGCGTACCACCGAAACAAACATTCGCGCAAATTTCAGGCAAGTGAATGATCCCGATGCGCTGCCCCGCAGGCGAGAAGATGTGAACTCCGTCGTAGCCTTCCCCAACCCAGCCCGCCGCCGCATAAATGTTGCCTTGCATGTCAGCTCGAATCCCATCGGCCATTCCAGCGCCCTTGCCAGGTAGATTCATCGAGCAAAACTCCTTGCCGTTTCGCAAAGACTTCGCATCCGCCACATCCCATACCTTGATATTCTTCGGCGCCTTCTCATAATGCGAGGAGCCCGTATCAGCCACATACAATTTCTTGTAATCGGGCGAAAAGCAAAGGCCATTCGGCTTGAAGATCTCATCGGTCATTTTCTCGATCCTGGTCGTAACCGGGTCAATTCGATACACGGCTTCCTTCAACTGCAACTCAGCCTTGAATCCCTCGTAATTGATTAGAATTCCATACCCTGGATCGGTAAACCAGATTCCACCATCGGGGTGCACTACAGCATCGTTCGGAGCATTGAGAGGCTTGCCTTCAAACTTGTCTGCCAACACCGTCGTCTTGCCACTTAACTCATAACGCAACACCCGCCGGTTGCCGTGTTCACAAGAGATCTGCCGCCCTTGATAATCGAACGTGTTCCCATTGGAATAACCTGCCGGCTGATGGATCACGCTCACGTGGCCATCGTCCTCGATCCAGCGGAACTGCTTGTCGTTCGGAATATCGCTCCACACCAGATACTTACCGCCGCCATGCCATGCCGGCCCCTCTGCCCACAAAAATCCAGTAGCATGACGCATGATCGTCGTATTGCCGATCTTGATCTTGGCAAAGCTTGGATCGAGAGCTACAACATCGGGCTCCGGATAACGAATGGGCCGCTGCCCGGAATAGTCGCGATTGGGTGTCTGGGCAGCCGCCAGCATGGGGGCCGCAAGCGTGGAGAGGATTCCTCGGCGTGTCATCGAGGATTAGCTTATCAGCGATCAGTGCGCCATTGGTTGAGGATTCCATCAGCAACGGCAATCACCGGCTTGATCGCCTCAAGGTCGTGGATGCGTACGATATACGCGCCGTTGAGAATCGCAGCCGTAACGCCCGCCGCGCCGGCAAACTCGAGTTCACGCTCATTAGCCTTCTCTACCAGCAATTTCTTGGTCGGGCCAACCATCACCGGCACGCCAATCCCGCCCAGCACACCCAGCTTGCCGAGGATCTCGTAGTTCTGCTCTTTGCGCTTGCCAAAGCTCAAACCAGGGTCAATCACAATACGGAATTTCTCAACACCGGCCCGCAATGCACGATGCACCGCCGCATCCAGATCCTTCGCGATCAATCCAACAACGTCCTTGGCCGGCGGCAGCTTGCCCCACGCATCGGGTCGCCCGCGCATATGATTCAGAATCAATCCCGCGTCATGGTTCATCACCGTCTTGGCCAGGATCGGCTCCCAGGTCAGACCACTCGGATCGTTGATGATCTCAACGCCCAGCTTCAACACTTCCTCTGCCACCGCGGCTTTGTAGGTGCTGACGCACAACGGCACATTCAACTTGTTCCGCAGTCGCTTCACGACAGGAACCAGCCGCTGCAACTCCTCATCCACCGTCAGCGGCTTATCGCCGGGGCGCGTAGGCTCCGCACCGAGATCGATGACATCGGCGCCCATCTCATCAAGCAGGATCGCCTTTGACAACACGCGATCGGGATCGGATGCCTTCGGGCTATCCGTTGACGGCGATAGAGCGATCGGCGCAATGATAAAGGTGCGCTGACCGAGGCGCAAAGTACGTCCCTTAAGCTTCCAGTCAATGGTGCGGCGGATGATGGCCATGAAAAGTTCCTTACTCCGCCACCGTCAGTTGAATCCAACGGTAGCGCTTGCCGACACGCACGACGAATTCTCCTGGCAGCATGCGCTGTGCAGGATTGGTAACAGTCTCAAGCGTCACCGAACTCCCAGCCTTTACAGCCCCGCTCTTGATCAGACGATCTGCCTCGCCAACGCTCTGCGCAAGACCAGCCGAAACCAGGATTCGATTGATGCGGGCGTCGCTCGCCTCGGCATGATTCTCCGGCAGCGGCACACTCCCCCAAGCCTCGGCCACTCGCGCTCCTTCGTCTTCGCCGTGAAAGTCCTTGACGATCCGGTAGGCAAGATCCTTCTTCGACGTCAACGGGTCCAGTTCCGCGATTTCATTCATCGGCAGGTCGGTCAACAGTTCGTAGTAGCGCGGCACCAGCGAGTCCGGCATGTTCATCAGCTTGCGGAACATGTCCGTGGGCGCCTCGGTAATGCCGACATAGTTGCCCTTCGACTTCGACATCTTCTCGACGCCGTCCAATCCTTCAAGGATCGGCACCGTCGCAACAATCTGTGGCAACTGCCCATAATCCTGCTGGATCGTGCGACCAACCAGCAGGTTGAATTTCTGATCCGTACCGCCAAGCTCGACATCGCACTTCAACGCGACGGAATCATATGCCTGCGCGAGCGGATACAACAACTCATGCACCGAGATCGGAATGCCTTCCTTGTAGCGCTTCGAAAAATCATCGCGCTCCAGCAATCGGGCCACCCTGTAGTGCGAAGTCAAACGGATAATCTGTTCATAGCCGAGCGGCTCCAGCCACTCGCTGTTAAAACGCAATTCAGTCTTCTCAGGATCGAGGATCTTAAACACCTGAGACTTGTACGTCTCAGCATTGGCGTTCAATTCTTCGCGCGTCATCGGCGGCCGCATCGCGTTGCGTCCTGTTGGGTCGCCAATCAGCCCCGTCATGTCGCCGATCAGGAAAATGACGGTGTGGCCAAGGTCCTGAAAGTGCTTCATCTTGCGAAGCAATACCGTATGGCCCAGATGCAGGTCAGGCGCGGTAGGGTCAAAGCCAGCCTTGACACGCAACGGCCGTCCCTCTTTCTGACAAAGCTCCAGACGCTCGCGCAGATCCTCTTCGCGGATGATCTCGGCAAATCCTTTGCGCAGATAAAACAGTTGTTCGTCGATCGAAAGCACTTCTCTCAATTGTAGGGGAAGCGCTTCTTCCAGTCCGCAAAATCCATGGTCAGCCCCAATCCTGGCCGGTCCGGCAACATCACCATCCCCTTCTCAACTCGAGGTAAGGTGCCCCCAGTAAGATCGTGCAGCAACTGCATGTTGTAGCCATCCCATTCATTCATCAGGAAGCTCTTGACGCCGCACATCGACTGGATACTCGCCATGTGCCCCACCGGCCCGTACCACATATGCGGAGCGATCTCGACTCCATAAACCTCTCCCAGCGCCGCGATCTTGCGGATCTCTGTGATCCCGCCGCAGTGGATGATGTCGGGCTGTATGATCATCGCCCCTTTGGCTTCCAGCAGGTCGCGAAACTGCCAGCGGTTCAACAATCCTTCTCCCCCAGCCAGTGGCACCGGACTTTGCGCCGCGATTGCACCCAGCGCCAAATTCGACTCCCGCCAAACCGGCTCCTCAATAAACATCACCTTCAACGGCGCAACTGCCCGCGCCAGCTCCAGCGCCGACCTCATCGAATAGGTCTCATACATCTCAAGACAAATATCGAGTGACATCCCCACTGCTTTGCGAATTGCTTCAACTTCACTCACGACCTGCCGAAGCCTCGTCTGCTCCGTCGCCGCCCTCGGAATCACCCACTTCACCGCCGTCCAGCCATCCGCCACAGTCTTACGCGCCAACTCCGACAATGCCTCCGGCGTCCGCTCTTTCAACTTGTTACTCCAATGCGACCAATACACCCGCATCGGCTGCTGATTATTACCGCCCAAAAGCCGCCAAACCGGCGCATTCAACCTCTTACCCTCGATATCCCAAAGCGCGATGTCAATCGCACTGAGCGCAGTCATCAGCACGCTGCCATCGCGCCAACGGTTCTCCTCGTAATAGAGCCGGTTCCAGTGCGCTTCAACTCCCGCCGGGTCACGCCCAATCAATCGCGACGCATGCCACTTCACCGCCTCATCGGTAATATTGATCCTCGACGGTAGCGACGCCTCTCCAAGCCCGGTAATTCCCGCATCCGTCTTCACTTCCACAAACAAATACTCCCGCCCATCCATCCTGCACTTGTGCGTTTCAATGCCAGTGATCTTCACTGGGCTGGCCCCAAGCGCTGCCAGTGGAAAGAGATTCAATAAGTCCCGCCGTCGCATACGAGATAGTCTATAGGGTTACGGGAGAATATTATTGATGAAGATCTCGGTGAAAGCCGAGTACGCATTGCAGGCGATTTTTGACCTGGCGACTCAGCCCGCGGGCGAAGCAATCCGGATCGCGGATATTGCCAAGCGCCAAAAGATTCCGCAGAAATTCCTGGAACTCATTCTGTCCAACTTGAAGCAGGGCGGCTTTGTCGAATCGCGACGAGGCGCTGATGGCGGCTACATGCTCGCACGGCCCGCGTCGCAGTTAATCGTAGGCGACATCATCCGCCACGTCGACGGCCCCAGTGAACGCCGCACCGCCACCGCCGGCTTTGAAGACATGTGGACGCGCGTCGATAACGCGATCCACAGCATCCTCGGCGCAACCAACTTTCAGCAGCTTGCCGATTCCTGGCAGGCCAGGCAAAATCAATACATCGCGAATTGGGAGATCTAATCCATGAACTTCTTTGCAGACAATTCCCTCTCGATCGGCCGCACGCCGCTGGTGAAGTTGAACCGCGTCACCGATGGCGCCGGTGCCACGGTGCTGGCCAAGATCGAGGGCCGCAATCCTGCCTACAGCGTCAAATGCCGCATTGGCGCCTCGATGGTGTGGGATGCCGAACAAAAAGGCCTCCTTGGCCCCGGCAAAGAATTGGTGGAACCAACCTCAGGCAACACCGGCATTGCGCTCGCCTTCGTGGCCGCCGCACGGGGACTCCCAATCACGCTCACCATGCCCGAGACTATGTCGATTGAGCGGCGCAAGGTTCTCAAGGCCTTCGGCGCGAAACTGGTTCTCACGCCTGGCCCGGCCGGCATGCGCGGCGCAATCGAGGAAGCCGAGAGGATTCGCAATTCCGACCCTGACCACTACGTCCTTTTACAGCAGTTCCAGAACCCCGCCAATCCCGCGATCCACTTTAAAACGACCGGCCCCGAAATCTGGGAAGACACCGATGGCGGCATCGACATTTTCGTCTCAGGCGTCGGCACTGGCGGCACCATTACGGGTGTCAGTCGCTACATCAAGCACGAGAAAAAGAAGGCCATCCTGAGCGTTGCCGTCGAGCCCTCGCACAGCCCGGTGATTACACAGACCCGCAACGGCGAAGTCCCCAAACCCGGCCCGCACAAGATCCAGGGCATCGGCGCGGGCTTCATCCCGGGCACACTGGATGTCTCATTGATCGATGAAGTCGAGCAGGTCACCAACGAGGAATCGGTAGACATGGCCCGCCGCCTCGCAAAAGAAGAAGGCATCCTTTGTGGCATCTCCTGCGGGGCCGCGGCGGCAGGCGCTGTGCGTCTGGCGCAGAAGCCTGAACACAAAGGCAAGCTCATCGTCGTCGTGCTTCCGGACGCCGGCGAGCGCTACCTGACCAGCGTGCTGTTCGAAGGGATAGTTGACTAACGGATGCTTCGCTTATTCGCTCGATTCGCCTGCCTGGTTGCGCTACAAGCGGCCACCATAGTCCTGGTGCGCCACGCGGAAAAGGCAGGCCACGATTCGCGCCTCATCGTCATTGACACCTCTGCCTCACCCGCTACCTTGCTAAACCTCCGCTTCGGTGAATGAGAATGAAACCCGAGATCATGAGCCCGGCTGGCCACTGGCCCCAGCTCAAAGCCGCGATCGAAGCAGGCGCCGATAGCGTCTATTTCGGTCTCACTCATTTCTCAGCTCGCGCCAAGGTCGGCTTTACCCTCGAAGAGCTTCCCGAAGCTCTCTCAACTCTTCACAAGCGAGGCGTCAAAGGTTACGTCACGTTCAACACCCTGGTCTTTGATCGCGAACTCGAAGCCGCGGCTAAAACCATCGAAGCCATCGCAACTGCTGGCGCAGACGCCATCATCGTGCAAGACCTCGGCATCTGTTCTCTTGCAAAACAGATCGCCCCAGACCTCGAAATTCACGGCAGCACTCAGATGAGCATCACCAATGCCGATGGCGTGCGCCTTGCCCAACGCCTCGGCGCGACTCGCGTGAATCTGGCTCGCGAATTGTCGCTGGATGAAATTGCAAAGATCCGCCAGGAGACTGACTGCGAGCTCGAAATCTTTGTTCATGGCGCACTCTGTGTCGCCTACAGCGGCCAGTGCTTCAGCTCAGAGGCATGGGGCGGCCGCAGCGCCAATCGTGGACAGTGCGCCCAGGCCTGCCGCCTGCCTTATGAATTGATCGTCGACAATCATGCTGAACCTCTAGCCGATGCCCGCTACCCGCTCAGCCCCGGCGATCTCTATACGCTCGAATGGATTCCCAAACTTCTGCCCCTTGGCATCTCTTCGCTCAAGATCGAAGGGCGCTATAAGGATGCCGAATACGTCGCCCTCACCACTGCCGCATATCGCAAGGCTGTCGACGGGGTCTTCGATGTCACCGGTCAGGAACGCATCCAACTCGAACAGGTCTACTCCCGAGGACTCGGCCCCTTTTTCCTGAGCGGCGTCAATCATCAAAAGGTGGTCGAGGGCCGCGGCCCCCGGCATCGGGGCGTTCTGATGGGCCGTGTGCTTGAAACGCTGCCAGAGTCGATACGCATTGAACCCAACGCCAACCATAGCCTCGCCCCGCTCAAGCCTGGCGACGGTGTCGTATTCGATGCCGCTGATTGGCGCAGCCCGCAAGAGAAAGAAGAAGGCGGCCGCATCTATACGGTCCGGTCTCTCAAACCGAATGTTCTCGAACTTGGCTTTGCCAACAACGCCCTCGACTGGCGCCGCATCCGCAAAGGCGATCTGCTCTGGCGCTCCAGCGACACGGAAGTCGACAAACTGGCAAAGAGATTTACGGAAGCAACTCAGCCCGTATACCGCCGCCCTGTCGATGTTGTGGTCAAGGCGGTCGTCGGCCAGCCCTTCGAAATGCAATGGAGCCGTGGCGCAAATACCGCCTTGGTCGCGGCTGGCACCCCTCTCGAAGCCGCTGCGCGCCAAGGGCTCACCCTCGATTCGCTCCGCGACCAGTTGAGCCGCCTTGGGGCCACTGCTTATACATTGGGCACTCTCGAAGCCACCATCGAAGGCAATCCCTTCGTGCCAGTCTCACTCCTCAATCAGCTCCGCCGACAAGCCGTGGATTTGCTCGACCAGATGACGGGCGCGCCGCGATCGAAGCCAACTAGCCCATGGTCAAAACCGGCAAACGAACCCAATCCGACCACGGCAGGCGAACCCCAGCTGCATGTGCTGGTGCGCTCAGCCCGTCAACTCGATGCTGCGATTGCCGCCGCCCCCGACAGCATCACCCTCGACTATCTCGACTTGTACGGCCTCTGGCCCTCCCTTGAAAAGCTGAAAGCCTCGGGCATCGCGCCTCGCGTGGCGAGTCCGCGAGTACTCAAGCCCGGCGAAGATAAGATCGCCGACTTCCTCTCAAAGCTCAGCTGCGCCCTCCTGGTCCGCTCCGCCGGCCTGCTCGATCGTTTGAAGCAGCGTCCCAATCTCACCGGAGACTTCAGCCTCAACGCAGCCAATGCTATCACCGCGCAAATGTTGCTCGAAATGGGCCTTGAGCGCCTCACTCCAACGCATGACCTGAATGCGAGTCAAATCGAAGCGCTAGCCCGCCAAACTGACCCAGGACGCATTGAAGTAGTGGCCTACCAGCACTTGCCTGTTTTCCACACCGAGCACTGTGTCTTCTGCCGCTTCCTCTCCAAAGGGACGAGCTATCTCGATTGCGGCCGCCCGTGTGAAGACCACGAGATTTCGCTACAAGACGAGCAGGGTCGGCGACACCCGGTGGTTGCCGATGTCGGTTGCCGCAATACCGTATTTGGCGCTCAGGCGCAGCACGCCGCTGCTCACATCGAGGCGTGGCTACGCGCCGGCATCCGCCACTTCCGTCTCGAGTTCGTGCATGAGAACGAAGAACAGGTCCGCCAGATTTGTGCCGCATTTCAAGCTGTCCTCACAGGCCGAAAGAAACCCTCAGACCTGCAGCGCCTACTGAGCCATTGCGCCCCCGAGGGTCTAACCGAAGGCAGCCTGTTCGTGCCGAAGGCTGAGCCAGTCTTCCGCATCCTCTAACCTGCGAGCACGGTTAGAATAGTGCCGTGAACACAGCACCGCTGATTCCGGTTGAAGAATATCTCCGTCGAACGGGAAAGCCCAACTGTGAATACATCCACGGTGCAATCCATGCGAAGCGCCTATCCACGACCCTTCAATCTTGGGTGCAATCCATACTGATTTTTCTGTTGGTCAAACAGTCGAAAATCGCACTCCCCGAACTCACGGTGCGAATCGACTCAGAAACTTACCTGATTCCAGATTTGGCAGTAGTCCATAGCTTGCAATTCCCTTACCCGGAAGGCCCGGCTGAACTGTGTATCGAGATACTCTCGCCCGAAGATCGCGTGGGGGCCATGCTTGCAAAGTGCGAGAAGTATCACTCTTGGGGCGTTCCCGTCTGTTGGGTAATCGACCCGGTCAGGCGAGTAGCATGGCAATACCCATCCAGTGGCGAGCCTATCCGAATTGACGGTTCAGGCAAGCTAGAAGCCGGCGAGGTCACCATCCACTTGGACGATCTCTTCGCCGGCCTGAATGACGCGACCTCTGTTATTCCACAGTGAACGCAAACAGCGCGTGTCCGCAGGCAATCGTGATGTGTTGCTTGCCATCGGCCGCCGTATAGCTGACCGGGTTCGCAAACGCCTTGCCACCCATCGGGAAGCGCCAAAGCAATTTGCCCGTCGTATCGTCAAGCGCGATCATATCCCCGTCTGCCGTTGCCGCAAACACGAGTCCACCTGCAGTCGTAAGTACGCCTGACCAAGAGGGCGAACTCATCGGATACTCCCACTTCGACTTGCCCGTCTTCGGATCAATCGCCTTGATCGCGCCAGTAGCTTCTTCGCCGGGCTTCGACACAAAGCGTCCGGCCAGATACCAACTGCCTTCTTTATACGTATCGTCGCCCGAATAGAACACGCCTCCCTCATCCCGGGTCATCACATAGTGCAACCTGGTAAGAGGGCTGTAGCTTGGCGCCTGAAAGTTGGTTGCGCCTGCCGAATTCGGATAGACGACAGTGCCATTGGGCGTTGGCGTTGTACTTGGAAGCCTCACCGGACGCCCCTTTGCATCCAGCTCAGGCTGTGCCCACGTCTGCCGCACATACTGCTTGCCCAACAAGTACTCGCCCGTCTCACGGTCCAGCACATAGTAGAAAGCATTTCGATTCGCAAATAATACTAGCTTGCGCATCTTGCCATTCCACATCTCATCCACAAGAACTGGCACTTGAGTAGCGTCCCAGTCATGCACATCGTGAGGAGTGAATTGGAAGTACCACTTCATCTTGCCCGTATCGCCGTCGATAGCAAGAATGGAATCGGAGTACAAATTGTCCCCGGCTCGCTTGTCACCCTTCCAGTCCGGCCCCGGATTCCCTGTCCCCCAATAAATCAGGTTAAGCGAGGGGTCGTAGCTGCCGGTGACCCAGGTAGTTGCCGAACCGTACTTATAGCTGTCGCCCTTCCAAGTCTCGGCTGCTTTGTCCCCAGCCGCAGGCAGCGTGTTCAACCTCCAGGCCTGCTTGCCCGATTTCGCGTCATAAGCTGCGAGGTAGCCACCCACCCCAAACTCGCCCCCGGCGCTGCCAATAATTACCTTGTCTTTGACAATCAATGGCGCAACCGTACTCGAATAACCCTTCTTGTAATCCGCCACAGCCACATCCCAAACCACGTTGCCGGTCGAAGCATCCAGTGCTACGAGATGAGCATCGAGCGTACCCACAAACACCAGATCGCCAAGGATAGCTACACCGCGATTCACTTTTCCACAACAGAACGGCACGTTATCCGGCAACACCCGCTTGTAGCGCCAAAGCACCTTCCCGCTGCGGCTTTCAAGCGCTGTCACGTCGCTCGGTGGTTCAGACACAAACAGAATTCCGTTCAATGCAATCGGACTCGCCTCGAACTTGTCAGTCTTGTCGATTTGAAATACCCATGCCGGCTTCAGCCGGGTGACATTCGTCTTGTTAATCTGCTTCAGCGGCGAATGGCGGTGGCCCTGAACATTACCCTGCCAGTGCACCCAGTCGCCAGGCGCCTGGGCATAAAGCATCGTGCTTGTCAGCAGTAAGAGGGTCTTCACATCGCACCTCGCAGTGAGAACAAATAAGCAATCAGGTCGGTCATTTCTTCAGGCGTGAATACCTTTTCGTAGCTTGGCATGGATGATTTCGTGATGTCTCGATCGATCTTGGTCGCGTCTGCTTTTGCGATGGTCTGGATCTTGCCTTTGCCGTCACGCAGACTGATGTAGAAATTGTCTTCGTTGAGCCGTATGCCGCTCACCTTCGAAGCACTCTTGAGCGTCAGGTGAGCCATCGTCCAACCGCCCACAATCGCTGCATTTGGCTCGACGATTGAGGTGCGTAGATTCGAAGGGCTCCGCATGGCGCCGATCTGCGAAAGGTCCGGGCCCATTCGGCCTCCTGAGCCACCCACCATATGGCATCCGGCGCAGCCGCCCTTGCCGTTGTAGAGCGCGCGTCCCTTGGCCTTGTCGCCGGGAATGCTGGTTTGGGCCGTACGACCGAGGGAACGAACATAGCCCGCCACCTGCAACATTTCTTCGTCGGTCATTCCCAGTGCCGGTGGCATATCCGTGCCGCCAATCCCGTTGCGGATGATGTTCACCAGCGAGGAATCAGTAGGAGCATGAACCAGGTTCGGCGAAACTAGATTCGCAGCCATCCCGTCATCGCCTTTTCCGTGGCAGAACGAACAGTGAAACTGGTAAAGCGTATGGCCGTTGCGCAGGCTTGCCTCATCGGAAGGCGCCTTGATTTGGGCGAACGTTGCCACAGCGAACCACAAACTCAAAATGGTGTATCGCATGTTGGAAGATCCTATCGTATGTTTGTCGAGTCGCGCCACTCGCGGTACCACTTCGGGTGATGTAGGCGCGCCCAATTCGGGGTTACCCACCCTTGCAACATCGCGCGCATCGAACGCGGCACGGAAGCTATCCCCATATAAATATGAACCAGGATGCCGGCAATCGATCCAATCGCAGCGAGCGGATGCAGTGCGATCGAAGCAAGTCTCAGGCTGCGCGGCATCGATTCCGGAAACCACAACACAATGCCGCTGACGAACAACAGCACTGCAGTAGCCACCTGGCTCCAGAACAGCATCTTCTGCCCCGCGTTGAACTTGCCCGATTCCGGCAACGTATCGTGTTGATGCGTCGCATACTTGTCCATCTTCGCTAGCCAAGCCCTGTCGTCCGCATCAAGCCCCATCGTCTTGGCCCAACGCAAAAACATCCAGCCAATCGTGGCCGAAAACAGTACTCCCGACCAGGGATGAGTTCCGCGGATCACAAACCCGCCTCCAAACGGGGCGGCAAGCCAGTACAGCACCGGAGTCCAGAGCGCCAGTCCTGTCAGCGTCGCATAAACAAAGCTCAGCGCCGCCATCCAGTGCATTACCCTCTCATAGGCGTCAAACCGTTCGACTCGGACCTCACTCGACTTCATCAGGCGATTCCTCCCGCTGCGGACCGTAAATCACAAAGTGGAAAAACGCACCCAAAATCGTACCCAGGAATACAACGGTGCCCAGCATCTTGAGCGGTCCCTTCCAGAGCTGAACGGTCCACGGTATGACGGGGTCTTTGGGCAACCCATACTGCTCGGGCTTGCTCGCGTCGTTGAGCACGTAGATCACATTGGTGCCGCCGACGCCCTGGGGATTGTAGACTCCAGCGTCCTTAAACCCGTCCGCTTTCAATTCGCGCGTCCGGATATCCGCCACCCGAATCATCTCGTCGCGCTCCCCAAAGGTCAGGCAATTCGTTGGGCAGGTCTTGATGCACGACGGCTCCAAACCCACAGCAGTGCGGTCTGAGCAAAGCGTACACTTGTAAACTTTCTTTGAGGTCGCGCTCAACTTCGGCACGTCAAATGGGCATCCCGTGATGCAGTATCCACAACCGATGCAATTGTCGTGAACGAAATCCACAGTGCCGTTGGCAAGCTGCACGATCGCGCCAGGCGCAGGGCACGCCGCGAGGCAGCCGGCATCGGCACAATGCATGCACTGATACTTTGACATCAGCCACGATAGACCGCCATCGCGCTCAACTTCGTTGAACTTGATCAGGTTCCAGAAGTTGGGCGCCAAGTCAGGCATCGTTTGATAGCTGCCATCGAAAGTGCCAAGCGTGTATTCCTGGTCGTTCCATTCCTGGCAAGCGACTTCGCACGCTTTGCAGCCGATGCACAGTGTCGTGTCAATGAGCTTTGCGACCAACATCAGATCTTCTCCAGATTCACAAGGAAGCCTTTGTATTCGGGGGTGCCCGAGTTCGGATCGTATGCGCTTGGCGTCAGGTTATTGATGAGCGGGCCAGTGATTTTCCCGACAAAACCCCAATGGATTGGCAACCCCACGTGGTACGTCTTCTGACCCTTCACGAGCAAAGTCCTCAGCCGCTTCGTCACCATTGCCGGGCCTTCGAGCGAGCCTCGCGCTGAGGACACGCGCACCTTGTCTCCATTCGCGATTCCCTTGGCCGCGGCAAGCTCCGCCGGCACTTCGACAAAGAAGTTCGATTGCAATTCAGAGCTTGAACTCGTGTGCTTGGTCCAGTAGTGGAAGTGCTCCGTAAGGCGATAGGTGATCGCGACGAAGGGAAAGTCTTTGGCTGTGCCAAATGCCTGCGGCTCCGAGGAATAGGTCTTCAACATCGGATTTGCGCTTACTTCCGGATGGAGAGAATTCGTTACTGGAGATTCAGCTGGCTCATAGTGTTCCGGGAACGGGCCTTCCACCAGATCGGATGCGAAGAACCGTGCCACTCCTTCCGGCAGCATGATGAAGGCCGGCATGCTGCCCGGCTCGGCGTCTGCCTTGTAATCAGGAACATCGCCTCGCCACCGTTCGCCATCCCACTTGAGAGGTGCCCGCGTCTTGTCCCAGGGCTTGCCCTTCTCATCGGCCGAAGCGCGGTTGTACAAGATGCGCCGGTTGGCCGGCCAACTCCACGACCATTGCGGATAAAGGCCCAATCCTGTCGGGTCGCTCTGTCCCCTGCGGGCCATTTGATTGCCTGCCTCGGTCCAACTGCCGCTGTAAATCCAGTTACCGCATGAGGTCGTTCCATCATCCTTCAGCTCGCCAAATCCATTCAACTGCTTCAGCGTCTTAAGATCGACGCCGTTGACTTCGCGCGCTACTTCGCTCAACAAGGGCTTCAGAGGCATGGCATAATCCCAACTCATGTTCATCAGCGGAGCCGGATTCGCGCCGCCTTCTTTCTCATAGAGGCGCCGGATCTCAAGGAATAACTGCGCGATGATTTCCTGGTCGCGCCTTGCCTCACCGGGAGGATCCGTGGCTGCTTCTTTCCATTGCAACCAGCGCGAGGAGTTCACAAACGCTCCGTCCTTCTCTGCAAAGTTCGAAGCCGGCAGCAGAAATACTTCAGTCTGTATGCTCGCCGAGTCGAGAGCCAATGGATAATCCTTCGCCGCCAACGTCTTGGCCTTCCAGAACGCTGCAGTCTCGGTTTCGAAATTCTCTGCGACGATCAGCCACTTCAACTTCGAAAGCGCCGTCAGCATCTTCTTCGTATTCGGCCCATTCGCGACCGGGTTCATGCCGAAGCTGATCATCCCATCGAGCTTTCCGTGGAACATGTCGTCAAAGAAAGCGCCCCACGAATGATCGCCTGCTTCATCCACCTTGGGCAGCCAGTCGTATCCGTAGCTATTGGCGGCAGTGGCGTTCGCGCCGTAGTAGGCCTTGAGCAGACTCTTCAAGAATTTCGGTGTGTTGCCCCAATAATTGAGGCTCTTGGCTTGCAGCGGCTTAGGCGTGTTCGCCTTCAGATACTCATCAATCGAGGTTTGGTTCGCCCGCGGAATCTTGAGATACCCCGGCAGCATATTCCACGCGCCCATATCGGTGGAGCCCTGTATGTTTGCATGCCCGCGTTGGGCATTGACGCCGCCACCAGGCATCCCGATATTGCCCATCAAGAGTTGAACCATGGCCGCGGCGTGGATCAATTGAACGGCAAAGGAATGGTGTGTCCAACCCAGCGCATAAAGTACTGTCCCGGACTTGTCTTCCGCCGCTGCAATCGTAATCAACTCGGCAGCCTTGATGAACTCCTCTTTGGTACACCCGCAGATCTCGGCCACCTTCTCAGGTGTGTAGCGCGCGTAGTGCTTCTTCATCAACTGAAAGACCGAGCGTGGATGCTCAAGCTTCGGATCCGTCTTGGCATTCCCACTGCCGTCGAGCTCATATTGCCAGGTGGTCTTGTCGTATTTCTTGCCATCCCAACCCGAGAAATGGCCATTCTCAAAGCCAAATCCCTCAGAGATCAGGAAGCTCGCGTTGGTGTGCTGCTCGACATACTTGCGCTGATATTTGCCCGTCTCAAGCGAGTAATGGATCAGACCGCCGAGGAAAGCGATATCGGTTCCAGATCGAATCGGAACATAGCAATCCGAAACTGCTGCCGTGCGGGTAAATCTCGGATCGATACAGACGATCTTTGCCTTGCGCAGGCGCTTGGCCTCCATCACAAACCGGAACCCGACCGGGTGATTCTCGGCCGGATTGCCGCCCATCACCAACACCACATCGGCGTTGGCGACGTCGGTCCAACCGTTGGTCATTGCTCCCCTTCCAAACGTGGCGGCCAAACTGGTCACCGTGGGGCCGTGTCAAAGCCGGCTTTGGTTCTCGTAAGCCAAAAGGCCGAGACTGAAGCGGAACTTGCTGATCAGGTAGTTGATCTCGTTGGTGTCCGTACAGCCGCCGATCAGGGCGATATTGTGGAGACGGTTTACTGTCCGGCCTTTGTCATCCTTCTCGACAAACCCCGTGTCGCGCGAAGCTTTGATCCGCGCCGCCATCATCGGGATCGCTTGCTCCCAGCTCAGGTCTGTCCATTCCGTTGCGCCGGCCGCGCGATGACGTACCTTGGTCAGTCGCCGGTCGCTCTGCACAAACTCTTCAAGTGAAGCGCCCTTGGGGCAAAGCGTTCCCCGGTTGACAGGGCTCTCCGGATCGCCTTCAATATGGACAATCGCCGGCTTTACGTTGCGTGCTTTGTCGCCAATTGTATGGATCGTTACACTGCATCCGACCGCGCAGTAAGGACAGATGGAATTGGTCTTCGTCGTGTTTGCAGTCTTCAGCGCAGGAATGTGCGAAGCCGCGGACGCCTCGCCGGTCGTAACCGCGAGTCCCGTTGCGCCGGTGGCGGCGCTGCGAACCATGAAATCCCGTCTTGAAGATCGTTTCCGCATAAGGCTGAAGTGCATTTCATCACACTTTTCCCAATTCGAGCGGATCTACCGGCCCGATTTCAAGCAGTAATTTCGAGCAGGTATTCGATAGCCCGGCCGACGTAGCCTCTGGATCGCTCGACATCCTTCATATTCTCTTTGGGCAGAGCTGCAATTTGCTTTCGATAGGGCTTGATCTTTTCTGCGCCGATTTCCGTTAGCGAGTTCAACGCGGCCACCGCGAGGTAATTGCTCCCTTTAACGGCATCAGCCTCCCGGAGCAAAACTTCGATCGACGGCTGTAGATCCGAAGGATTGCTGTAGCGGGCGAGAGCTTCGGCTGCAAGGATGCGAACGTTCCCCGCCTCGTCCTTAAGCGCAGTGCGCAATGCGTTTGCTGCGACATCAACTGCAGCCGCGCCCTGACGGAGGATTCCAATCACGCACCAGTAACGGACGGCGCTGTCTCCATCGCTGAGGTAGGTGCGGAAGATTTCGGGCTGCGTCATGGTTGGGCCAGTAGCAAGTTCGGCCGCGTTAATGACTCTTTTCGCCGCGTAGCGGTCCGTATCTTGAGCCATCGTGTAGGGAGCATCGGATTTGGATCGGGCATGGATCTCATGTTCGGGCAAGAATCCAACGTCCCTGATTCGAGCAGCGAGCGAGGTTTGTTCGGCGCGCATGCGATTCATCTCAGAGCGCTGTTCCCCATTGGGGCGAAATGCCAGATTATTCACTTCATCGGGATCGGTTTGAAGGTCGTAAAATTCCTCAGAGGGCTTGGTACGCCAGAAGTGGCTTTGCGCTTCTGTCGCTTTGCCAGAGTCGAAAACTGCCTTCCAAATCTTGGTAGTCGGCATTTCAAACATGTAGTCGACATGCTGGCCGTAGATTCGATGCGGCATGTAATTTCGGATGTAGGTGTAGCGGTGAGAACGGACGCTGCGCACCATGTCGATGCGCTCATCCATTCGCCCGCGGAAGCCGAAAACGTAATCCTGCTCAGGAGCAATGTTCTGTCCGAGAAAGGCGTGGCCCTGATGGTATTCAGCCTTCTTCATTCCAGCCAGACTCAGCGCCGTGGGCGCGAGATCCACGAAACTGACAAGCCGATCGCTCCATTGGCCAGGCGCGTAGTCCTTGGGTGCCAAGTGCTTGAACTGTTCTGGAATGTGAACCATCATCGGAACCTGCAAGCCTGAGTTGTATGGCCAGCGCTTGGATCTTGGCATCCCCGCGCCGTGATCGGAGTAGAAGAAAACGATGGTCGAATCCTTGAGCCCGTCCGCATCGAGTTCCTTCAGAGTGTTGTTGACCATCCCGTCCATGGTGGCGATGTTGTCGTAATACTGTGCCCAGTCATGGCGAACTTCCTTCGTGTCTGGGTGGTAAGCGGGGATGCGGACTTCGCGTGGGTCGTGCTTCAACTGATGAGGAACTTTGCGGATCTGGCTCTCATGGGTGATCACGTAATTGAAGACGCTGAAGAAGGGTTGCTTGGGGTCGCGGTTGCGCCAGTGCGCTTTCGTTGAGCTTTCATCCCAGACCTTCCCGGTGTGGATCAGGTTGTAGTCTTCCTTGTTGTTGTTGGAAGTGTAGTAGCCAGATTCCCGGAGCAATTGGGGGAACATCTTCTGCCCTGGTGCGAGACGTGTTTGACTGCGCATATGCTCTGAGCCGGTGGACGGCGGATACATGCCGCTGATGATCGTAGTGCGGGCTGGAGCGCAGACAGGCGCATTCGACCAGACATGACGATAACTGAGACTGCGTTTTGACAGTGAGTCGATTGTTGGGCTCGATGCATTTTTGTCGCCGTAACAGCCGAGGTTCGGACTCATGTCTTCGCAGGTGACCCAAAGAATGTTTGGCTGCTTCGCCTGTTGGGAAAGTAGCGGGGCGGTTGCGGTCGAGAGGAATGCGCGTCGCTTCATGTACGACCAAGGTATCAGGCGTTGTCGGGTGCGCGGGCAACGATTGCAGCGCCGAGAATCGCAAGGATTGCGCCGGTCCAATACGGAGCACCGCTGCCGAGTGCGTCAAAGACAAATCCCGCGAACAAAGGGCCGACAATTCGCGTTGAGCTGAGGATCGCCTGCGAAGTGCCGAGAACGGTGCCTTGTTCCTTCTCTCCAACTCGGCGTGAAATCATCCCCGTCAGCATCGGCGCGGCAATGCCATTGCCAAACGCCATGATGGCGATAGCCGGGTAGAGATGCCAGGGAGTTTGAGCGAGGCTGATGCCTAAAAATCCAACCGACATCGCGCTGAGTCCGGCGATGCAGGTGGTTACCGGGTTAAGGTGCTTCGGCAATCGGCGCACAACGACACCTTGCATGAAGATGCTCAGGCAGCCGATGTATACGAAGATCCAGGCATTGTCCTGCGGACCCATCTGAAAGCGCTTCAGCGTAAAGAGTGCAAAGTTAGATTGCAGTCCGCTGAAGGCGACGTTGACCGAGAAGATAGCAAGCAAGATGGCGCGGATCGAATCGCGGGAGAGAGCATCGGCGATTTTGCCGAAGGGGTTGGCGTCGGAGAGTCGCAACTTGGTGGTAATTCGCTTCTCGGGCGGGAGGCTTTCGGGCAACATGAAGTATCCGAAGATTGCCGCGAGCAGGCAAAGCGTACCTGCCGCATAAGCTGGCATGGCGAGGCTATATGTACTGAGAAAGCCGCCGAATGCGGGGCCGATGATGAAACCGAGACCGAAGACTGCACCGATCAAACCAAAGCGCTTCATGCGATCCTCGGGCGGAGTTACATCGGCGATGTAGGCTTGCGCAGTGGAGATGCTTCCGCCGGTGACGCCTTCGAGAACTCGAGCGAGCATCAACAAAGCCAGGGAGTTTGCCAAGCCGAACATGAAGTAGGCAAGAGCGGAACCGAAGATGTTGACCAGAATTACTGGTCGGCGGCCGATGCGGTCGCTGAGTGCACCAAGGAAAGGGCTGGCGGCGAATTGGGCGATTGAGAACGCCGCGCTCAACAGACCAACGGTGAACGCGTCCGTGCGGTACTGCTGGGCGTAATAAGGAAGGACAGGAATGAGAACGCCGAGGCCCAGCACGTCGAGGAAAATTGTTGCGTAGACGAGCGCGAGGGCGCGGTTATTGGACACTCTCTCTAGGATGCCAGTTCTCGCTTGAGAAGCCAGTGGATTTCGGCAACGCTCCAGGCTTGCGCCGGGCAACCGCCTTCGCTTTGCGGCGCATCGCCGTCATAGACTTCCGCCAATTGCCCCAGACAACCTTGGTCGAGTTGTGACTCGACGAAGCTGGTGAGCATGTTGCGAAGACCTGCATGATTGCCGCGGACGCGCAGGCAAGCACGAACATACGGGCCAAACAACCACGGCCAAACTGTTCCCTGGTGGTAAGCATGGTCGCGCTGTTCGGGGCCACCTTCAAATCGCCCGCGGTAGCGCGGATCGGTTGGCGCGAGAGTGCGAAGCCCCATCGGCGTCAAAAGATCCCGTTCGACGACATCGAGGATCGACTCGCCCTTGCTGCGGATCACCAGAGGGTAGGGAAGTGAAAGGGCAAAGAGCTGGTTGGGACGGATCGATGGGTCACCGATCAGGTCGTAGAGACAAGCGGTATCGGGGTTCCAGAAGGATCCGGTGAAGCCGGTGATTGCCTGAGTCGCCATTGTGGCGAAGGTGTCTTCGCCAGACCAGTCGGCCATCATGCGGAGTGCGTTGTACCAAAGAGCATTGATCTCGACAGCTTTGCCGTGGCGTGGTGTAACGGCGATTCCGTTGATGCGGGCATCCATCCAGGTGAGTTGCGTGTTGGACGAGCCAGCGTTGAGAAGGCCATCTACTGGGTCGCTGTAGATGTTGAACAAGGTGCCGCGCGCGATGATGAGCAGCATCTCGCGCATGGGGCTGAAGAAGCGATCCTTGAAGAGCTGCTTGTCGCCACCGCATTCGAGCCATTGCCACACTGCGACATAGAGCCATAGCGTGGCATCGACCGAGTTGTACTCGGGCGTTGTTCCGTCGTCCGTGATGCGGTTCGGGATAAGGCCGTCGCGGCGCAGTGACAGGAAGTTGTCGATCGTGCGGGCGGCATCATCGAGACGGTTGCGGGCGAGGAGGAGGCCTGGAAATGAGATAAAGGTGTCGCGGCCCCAATCGGTAAACCAGGGATAGCCGGCAATCACGGTATTACGCTGCAGGAAGTGACCGGCGGCGTTCGACAGACGGTCGGTCAAGCTGTGTGGGGCGGGGAAACGAGCTTCTTTTGCTTCGATTGCGCGGAGCAGCTTGAGTGGGTCGAGCGGGCCGGGGTCTTCGTTGATAGAGCAGACGAGATAGGCCCAGGTGTCGGCTCTCAAGTTGAAGCTGAGTTGACCCGGGGTGAAGAGGTCTTCTTCGAAGTCGAGTCCGCGGGCTTGGTCGACTGCGTACTGGAAGCGGTAATACCAGTCGGGCTTGGCGTAGAACTCGCTTGCGTCGCTTCGTATATGGAGGCTAGAGCCTTGGCGGTGGAAGCGCTGATAGCCGGGCTCAGAGTGTGTGTCCCAAGTTTGACTCGCTTCGGCTTTGACGAGTGAGTGTTGAGGGCGGCCGGCCAGGAAGGGACGAAGGTAGAGGGTAGCGTCTTCCGAGCAGCAGTATCTGACCAGGACAGAGGGTGAGCCATCGATGAGCAGGATCTCTTTAATTAAGGATGCTTCACCTAGCCGGTAGAGCCAGGTTGGATAGGGGGCGAGTCGAAACTCACCCAGCAATTCAAAGCCCCTGGGAGAAATCGTGCCCGGGTAGTGTTGCGTGGCAAGTTCATAGCGTTCGCCGTCGAGTTGCAGCGAATCTTCGAGTGCGCTGAGCCAAACGTGTGTCGGCTGGCCGGCATTCAGGAGGCTATGGTAGCGGCGGGTCCGAACTCCGGCCACGGTACCCATCGCGTAAGCTCCCTCGCCATTTGTATCCAGCCATTCGAGCGAACTCGCCTGGTCGAAATTACGGCAGCGGGAAGATTCGATAAAAAAATCGGCTCGCAAAAATTATTAGTGACCGCCGCTGGAGGCCTGTTCCTCGACGACAAGGGGCTTGAAGTCAGCCGGGAGCGGCGTGAGCATCTGCTCTTTGCGGTAGACGAGGGTCGAGGTGTTGTAGCTGGCAATCTCGAAATCGTGTCCATGCGTAATTGCGTCGGTTGGGCAGGCTTCTACGCAATAGCCACAAAAAATACAACGCGAATAATCAATGTTGTAGACGCTGGCGTAACGCTCGCCGCCACTGATTCGGCCTTCTTCGGCGTTCTCAGCAGCCTCGATATAGATGCAATTGGCGGGGCAGGCGGCGGCGCACAGGAAGCAGGCTACGCATTTCTCCAGGCCGTTTTCGTCGCGCTGGAGAACATGGACACCACGATAACGTTCCTGAAAAACCGCCGGACCCTCGGGATAAGCTTCCGTGATGGTCGGTTGGAGCATTTCCCCGAAAGTGACCGACATCCCTTTGGCTAGTGCAGCCGCGTTGTTCAGAATCTGGTTGATCAGTGCCATTTGCTGTAACTTTTATTCTACTAGTTCGGCAGCAAGGATGAACCCATGAGGCGCTCATCAATGGCGCGAGCGGCGCGGCGGCCCTCGGCGATGGCCCAAACGATCAAGGAAGCTCCGCGACGCGCATCGCCGGCGGCGAAGACGCCCTCCAAACTGGTTTCGTAGTTTTCGTTCGTCACGATGTTGCCGCGAGCGTCGAGGCGAGCGCCGGTTTTTTCGATCAGGCCCTGACGGTGGACACCGGCAAAGCCGATGGCGATCAAGACCAGATCGGCGGGCATCTCGAATTCGCTGTCTGGTGCCGGTTCAAAGCGAGGGGAAGGGCCGACGCGGACTCCGTGGAGTTTTTTGACATTGCCTTCTTCGTCGCCGGAGAAGGAAGTCGTGGCGACAGCGAATTCACGATTGCCATTTTCTTCGTGAGCCGGTTCCTCGCGATACATGACAGGCCAAAGCGGCCAAGGGGTCGATTCCGCGCGTTCGTCCGGCGGACGCTGGTGGATCATGAACTGGTGGATGGATTTCGCGCCCTGACGGGTGGCTGTGCCGAGGCAGTCGGCTCCGGTGTCGCCACCGCCGATGATAATGACGTGTTTGCCGGTGGCCGTGATCTGGCCTTCGACCGTATCTCCCGCTACAGCGCGATTGGACTGGGGCAAGTACTCCATTGCATAGTGGATGCCATTGAGTGGACGGCCCGGGACATTCACGTCACGATGTTGCTCCGCGCCGATGGCGAGCAGGACCGCGTCGAACTCTTTGCGGATGGCTGAGAACTCGACGTCAAGGCCGATGTTGGTATTGAGGCGGAACTCGATGCCTTCGGCGGTGAGTTGCTCAATGCGGCGATCGATGTGATGCTTTTCCATCTTGAAGTCGGGAATGCCGTAGCGGAGGAGGCCTCCGAGGCGGTTCTCGCGTTCAATCACAGTGACGGCGTGGCCGGCGCGGTTCAGTTGTTGGGCCGCAGCAAGGCCTGCGGGACCGGAGCCGATGACGGCAACTCTCTTGCCACTGCGGAGAGTGGGGAGTTCCGGCACGATCCAGCCTTCGGAGAAGGCGTGGTCAATGATCGATTTCTCAACCTGCTTGATGGCGACAGGGGGCGCGTTGATGCCGAGAACGCAGGCAGTTTCACAGGGGGCGGGGCAGAGGCGACCGGTGAATTCGGGAAAGTTGTTGGTGGCGTGTAGCTGACGGATGGCATCCTGCCAGCGGTCACGATAGACGAGATCGTTCCAGTCTGGAATCAGATTGTGGAGCGGGCAGCCGGTGTGGCAAAAGGGGACGCCGCAATCCATGCAGCGTGCGCCTTGTTCGCGCACCTTGGCGGCAGGGAAAGGTTGGTAGAGCTCGAACCAATCGTTGACGCGTTCCTTGACGGGACGTTTATGGGCGACCTCGCGATCGATTTCTAGAAAGCCGGTATTTTTACCCATGGATCACCTCACGCTTGGCGGACTTGGCTGGTTTTGGCGCCGAAACTTCCGGCTGGGCGACGCTGCGGGTAACACCGAGGACGCGTTTGAATTCGTGAGGGAAGACCTTCACAAAGTGGGGCAGAAGTTTGCCGAAATCATCGAGGACCCAGCGGGCCTTGGGGCTGCCGGTCAATTGGAAGTGCCGCTCGAGGAGGGTCTTGAGGGTATTGATGTCTTCGGAGGATTCGACCGGGTCGAGATCGACGCTGGCTTTGTTACAGAGGCTGGTACGGAAATTTTCCGTCTCATCGAAGACATAGGCGATGCCGCCGGACATGCCGGCGCCAAAGTTGCGACCGGTTGAGCCGAGGCAGACGACGATGCCCTTGGTCATGTATTCGCAGCCGTGGTCGCCGACTCCTTCGACCACCGCGGTTGCGCCTGAGTTACGCACGCAGAAGCGTTCGCCGGCGCGGCCGTTGAAGAAGGATTCGCCGCTGGTTGCTCCGTAGAGGGCAGTGTTGCCGATGATGATATTTTCATCGGGCAGGAATGAGGATCTGGCCGGAGGGTAGACGATGATGCGGCCACCGGAGAGGCCCTTGCCGATGTAATCGTTGGCATCGCCTTCGAGGCGCATGGTGACGCCTTTGGAAAGAAATGCTCCGAAGCTCTGACCGGCGCTGCCGGTGAATTCAAAGTTGATGGTGTCGTGGGGGAGGCCTTCGCTGCCGTAACGCTTGGCAATCTCGCCTGAGAGCATTGCGCCCACGGTGCGGTGGACGTTGCGGATGGGGAACTTGAACTCGACCTTCGTGCCGTGTTCGAGGGCTTCTTTGGCATGGCTGATCAGTTTGTAGTCGAGTGCCTCGTCGAGGCCATGATCCTGCGCGGTGGTGCAGTAGCGCGAGACGCGTTGTGGGACGGGCGGGTTGTAGAAGAGGTTGGCGAAACTGAGCGACTTCGCTTTCCAGTGCGTAATGGACTTGCGGGTTTCCAGCAAGTCGGTGCGGCCGACCATTTCCTGAACTGTGCGCAGACCGAGCTTGGCCATGATGGCCCGGAGCTGTTCGGCGATGAAGAAAAAGAAGTTGATGACGTTCTCGGGGGTGCCTTCGAACCTCTTGCGGAGCTCAGGGTTTTGCGTGGCAATCCCGACAGGGCAAGTGTTGAGGTGGCACTTGCGCATCATGATGCAGCCCATGGCGATGAGGGGAGCGGTTGAGAAGCCAAACTCCTCAGCACCCAACAAAGCGCCGATGGCGACATCGCGGCCGGTTTGGAGCTTGCCATCGACCTGAAGGCGGACGCGGCTGCGGAGGTCATTCATGACCAGAGTCTGCTGGGTTTCAGCGAGGCCAAGCTCCCACGGGGAGCCGGCGTGCTTGAGGCTGGTGAGCGGGCTCGCGCCGGTGCCACCCGTGTCGCCAGAGATCAGGATGACGTCGGCGTGGGCTTTGGCCACACCGGCGGCGACGGTGCCGACGCCGACTTCGCTGACGAGTTTGACTGAGATGCGAGCTTCCGGGTTGACGTTCTTCAAGTCGTAGATCAACTGCGCGAGATCTTCGATGGAGTAGATGTCATGGTGAGGCGGCGGCGAAATGAGGCTGACACCGGGGACAGCGAAGCGGACGCGGGCGATGTTCTCGTCGACCTTGTGGCCGGGGAGTTGGCCGCCTTCGCCGGGCTTGGCGCCCTGGGCGACTTTGATCTGGAGCTCTTCGGCATTGACCAGGTATTCGGTTGTGACGCCGAAGCGGCCGCTGGCAACCTGCTTGATGGCGCTGCGTTTCGAATCGCCATTGGCCATTGGCAGGTAGCGTTCCGCATCCTCGCCGCCTTCACCGGTATTGGAGCGGCCACCAATGCGGTTCATGGCGATGGCGAGAGTTTCGTGGGCTTCCTTTGAGATGCTGCCAAAGCTCATCGCGCCGGTGGCGAAGCGTTTGACGATCTCGGTCGCAGGTTCAACTTCATCGATCGGGATGGGCTGGGCAGCGAATTTGAAATCCATGAGCCCGCGCAGTGTGCAGAGGTTCTTGTTCTGCTGATCGATGGTTTTCGAATAGTCCTCGAAGGTGCTGAAGCTGTTTAGACGGACGGCGTGCTGGAGCTTCGACACCGAGTCGGGATTGACGGAGTGGAACTCGCCGCTGACGCGGAAGTGATAGTTGCCACCGATGTCGAGGTCTGTTGAGAAGGTGCCGACGGGGCGGTAGGCAAAGTCGTGCTTCATCTTGGCTTCGCGAGCGATGACTTCAAGGCCTACGCCTTCGATGCGAGTAGCGGTGCCAGTGAAATACTTCTTGACGAAGGCTTTGCTGAGACCGATAGCTTCGAAGATCTGCGCGCCCCGGTAAGACTGGAGAGTAGAGATACCCATCTTTGAGAAGACCTTGAGCAGGCCTTTGCCGATGGCTTTCTTGTAATTGCTAAGGGCCTTCTCGAAGGAGACGCCATCGGGGAGGCGGTCTTTGCGGGCGAGGTCTTCGAGGGTTTCGATGGCGAGATAGGGGTTGATGGCGCTGGCGCCGTAACCGACCAGAAGGGCGAAGTGCATGATCTCTCGCGGCTCGCCCGATTCGACGATCAGGGCGACTTGCGAGCGGGTGCCTTCGCGCACGAGGTGGTTGTGCACGGCGGTGAGAGCGAGCAGGGACGGGATGGGCGCAGAATTTTGATCGACGCCGCGGTCACTGAGAATCAGCAACCTGTAGCCTTTCTGGATCGCCTGGGAAGCGCGGCGACAGAGGCGGTCGAGCGCTTCTTCGAGATCCTGTTCGGTACCGGCGGCGTCGAACAGCGTTGGGAGCGTTGTGGCCAGGAATTCGCCCCAGCGGACGTTGCGCAACTGCTCCAGATAGTGGTTGGTGAGAATCGGGTCTTTGAGCTTGAGAGTGTGGCAGTGCTCGGGAGTTTCCTCGAGGATGTTGCGCTCGGTGCCGATGTAGCTGGTGAGCGACATGACGAGTTCTTCGCGGATGGGGTCGATGGGCGGATTGGTGACCTGAGCGAAGAGTTGTTTGAAGTAATGAAAGAGTGGCTGCGGCTTGTCGCTGAGGCAGGCGAGAGGGGTGTCGGTGCCCATGGAGCCGATGGGCTCTTCGCCCGCGCCAGCCATGGGGATCATGATCATGCGGAGATCTTCTTCGGTGTAGCCGAAGGCGCGTTGACGCTCGAGGATGGTGTGGAAGTCTGTTTCGTGCCAGCGCGGGGGGGCAGGAAGCTTGTCGAGGGCGATCTGCTGTTTGTTGAGCCACTCGCGGTAGGGCTGCCTGGAAGAGAGGCGCTGTTTGACTTCGGCGTCGGGGATGATGCGGCCTTCGACGAGATCCGCGAGCAGCATCTTGCCGGGCTGGAGGCGGCCCTTTTCTTTGATCTCTTCGGGCTTGACAGGCAGAACGCCGGTCTCAGATGCCATGATGAGCAGGCCATCGTGAGTGACCATATATCTGGCGGGACGGAGGCCGTTGCGGTCGAGTGTTGCTCCGACGAGGCGGCCATCGGTAAAGGCGACCGCGGCGGGGCCGTCCCAGGGCTCCATCAGCGAGGCATGGAATTCGTAGAATGCCTTCTTGGCGGGGTCCATTGTGGAATCCTGATCCCAGGCTTCGGGCATGAGCATGGCCATGACATGGGGGAGTTCGCGGCCGCCGAGGGTGAGGAACTCGACAACGTTATCGAGCGAAGCCGAGTCGCTGCCATTGGGAGTGACGATGGGGAAGAGGCGGCGGATATCGCCGAAGCGGTCACTGGCGAGGGTAGCCTGGCGGGCGTGCATCCAGCTTACGTTGCCGCGAACGGTATTGATCTCGCCGTTGTGGCAGAGGTAGCGGAAGGGATGAGCGAGTTGCCAGGTTGGGAATGTGTTGGTGGAGAAACGCTGGTGCACGAGACAGACGGCGCTGGCGAGCTCGGGGTCTCTCAGCTCTTTATAGAAGTTTGCGATCTGCGGAGCAAGCAGGAGGCCCTTATAGATAATGGTGCGGCATGAAAGCGAGGGCAGATAGAAGAAGTCGCGGTCGCGGATTTCGGAGGTGGCGATTTCGTTTTCGGTTCGCTTGCGGATGGAGTAGAGGCGGCGTTCGAGCTCATCCTCGGTCATGTTGGCGGCGCGGCCGATGAAGATCTGCTGGATGTAGGGCTGGGAATCGCGGGCGAGGCGGCCGATGGCGTTCGAGTCGATGGGAGTATCTCGCCAGCCGAGGACAGTGAGACCTTCTTCGCGGATGATGCGTTCGATGATGCCTTCGCACTGTAAGCGCTGGGTGCGCTGAACCGGGAGGAAGACCATGCCGACACCATACTGGCCCTGTTCGGGCAGTGTGAAGCCAAGCGAGGCGCATTCGCGGACAAAGAACTTGTGAGGGATCTGGATGAGGATGCCGGCACCATCGCCGGTGTCGGGGTCGCAGCCGCAAGCCCCACGGTGTGTGAGGTTGATGAGGATCTGGATTCCCTTTTCGATGATGTCGTGGGATTTCTCGCCTTTGATATTTGCTACAAAGCCCATGCCGCAAGCGTCGCGCTCGCGGGTTTGGTCATAGAGGCCCTGTGAATCTGGCAGTCCTCGCAGCATGGCGGAATTTGGGAGATCGGTCATAGATACACCTCGGATTTCATAAAGTATAGCGAGAAGACTGCCATTAGACAACCTGAAACTAAGAACTTGTATTATTAGAATACATTATGTTATTCTGGCCCTCGTGCAGCTCGAACACATGCGATTGTTTCGCGACATTGCGCAAAGCCGAAGCGTGAGCCGCGGGGCCTTGCTGAACCAGGTGAGCCAGAGTGCGGCGAGCCAGCATTTGCAGGAACTTGAGCGTTGTTTCGGGATTGAACTGGTGGACAGGACAACGCGGCCGATCCGAGTGACTCCGGCGGGGCAGGCGTATCTTGAATTTTGCCGCGAGGTGTTGAGGCGGAAGGCTGAGTTCGAGACAGAGCTGGACGAGCTGAAGCGATCGACGAGCGGCGAGGTCCGCGTGGCTTCGATTTATTCGGTTGGATTGTCGAAGATGCACCGGTTGGAAGATGAGTTCCGGGAACGGTATCGCGATGCTCATCTCAAGGTTGAATATTTGAGGCCAGAGAAGGTTTATGAGGCGGTGCGGGAAGAGCGAGCTGATATTGGGTTGGTGAGCTATCCATTGTCGAATCGAGAGATTACGGCGTTGCCGTGGCGCAAGGAGAAGATGGTGTTGGCGATGCCGCCCGGGCACGCGTTGGGGTCGGTCAAACGGGTCACGCCGGCCAGACTGGACGGGGCGGCGTTTGTGGCGTTTGACGAGGATCTGCCAATTCGCAAGGATATTGACGCTTATCTGAAAGAGAATGGCGCCGAGGTGGACGTGGTGATGCACTTCGACAATTTGCAGATGATCAAGGAAGCGGTGGAGTTGGGCAGCGGCGTGAGTATTGTTCCGCACCCGGTGATTGAACGGGAAGTTGCCGAAGGGAAGATGAAGGTAGCGGAGCTGAGTCCGTGCCTGATCCGGCCGCTGGGGATCATCCATCGGCGGAATGCGAAGATGAGCCGGGCTGTGAAAGCTTTCCTTGAGATGTTGCGTGAGGGAGCGGAGTAGGATCGTTCGTTTTGACGAACATTTGGGTTCGTGTCTAAGATTTGAGGCATGACTGTTGAAGATGCTCTAGTGCGCGTGCAGTGCGCTTATCCCAAAATTTATCTGGCTTGCCATGAGAGGCATCAGAATTCGAAGACGAGCGCGTCGAAGTTGTCGCAGAGGGATTCATCGATCCTGTCGCATCTGGATGGGGAGAGGCCCGTGCAGCAGGGGGAATTTGCGCGGCACCTGGGTGTAGCGAAATCGACGCTCTCGGAGGCGATTGATGGGTTGGTGCTGCTTGGGTTCGTCTCGCGGGAAAAGCAGGGGCGGTCGATCTTGTTGCGGCGCACACCGGCTGGTACGAAGGCAATGAGCAACAGTTCGGTGCTGGAGCCGGTTCGATTGCGGAAGTTGCTGCGAAGGTTGAGTCCTTTGGCGCTTGAGCAAGCAGTGGCGGGCCTTGAATTGCTGGCTGAGGGGGCGCGGCGATGAGAATGGCAGTGTATGCGCTGGCTGGGTTCGTTTTGCTGATTTTGGCGCTTTATGGGTGGGGGCTGGTTTTGCCAGAGGCGCATATGGTGAGTGTGTCCCGCGAGTTGAACGTGCCGCCGATGCGGGTGTTTGAGCGGATCACGGATTTTGCAGGGCATCCGGAGTGGCGGAAGGAGGTAAAGGCAGTGCGTGTCGATGGTGCGTCAGGCCGGGTGGTGGAGGTGAACTCCATGGGGGAGTTGCCATACCGCGTGGTGCGGCGTGAGTGTCCGCGGGTGCTTGAGACGCGGATCGATGGAGGGCGTGACCTCGGGTTTGGGGGTACGTGGTTGTTTGAGATCGACGAGCTCGGGACGGGTTCACGGGTGACCATTACGGAGCGGGGGGAGGTTTACAGCCCGCTGTTTCGCGTGATGGGCAAGTTGTTCTTTCCGGTGGATCAGACGGCGCGGACGTATCTGGAGGATCTGGCGCGGAGCTTTGATCTTGCCCAATGAGTGGGCCGAGTACGGGTGTCGGTGCTTTGCGTGAGGTGACCGGCGTCCCCGGTTGATATTCAGTTGTCCAAGATCTTGTGAGGAGTGGGTACCTCTCCGTTGTGGGTTTGTGCCTAGCGTTTTTTGCGCTTATGGAGCTTTGGGCGGCGCTGGCATGTGTTTGGCTTCGAGTTTTTCGGCGAAGTCTCTGATCATTTTTTGGGCTAGCGCGACACCGGCATTTGGGTCTGCTTCGTAGACTTTTTTGATTGCGGGGATTTTGTCCAGGGGTATGTGTCCTTTTTCAGTTTTCAGTCCCCAATAGACTTCGCTAGCGGGGCGAGGGGGGAGAGGCGGCGCGTCGGCGATGGCTTCGATTTCTACGGTTTCGTCGTGGCCGATGAAGGCTTCGCGCTGGGCG
>Ga0163144_10002706_pt1 | contig 40569 bp, 32 predicted proteins | sample OliLak19BULKMAT1_FD_123175 | JGI IMG/M metagenome (GOLD analysis project Ga0163144, IMG submission 123175) | Freshwater microbial mat bacterial communities from Lake Vanda, McMurdo Dry Valleys, Antarctica - Oligotrophic Lake LV.19.BULKMAT1 | ecosystem: Environmental > Aquatic > Freshwater >...
CCGTCCAATGTCATGGTCACGCTCTACGACGGCAAGCCGGTGCCCAAGGTGATCGACTTCGGCGTGGCCAAGGCGACCGAGCAAAAGCTGACCGAGCGAACCCTGTTCACGCAGTACGGCACCATGATCGGCACGCTGGAATACATGAGCCCGGAGCAAGCGGAGTCGAGCGCCCTGGGCGTCGATACCCGCAGCGACATCTACTCGCTGGGCGTACTCCTCTACGAGTTGCTGACCGGCAGCACGCCGCTGACCCACAAGCGGATGAAGGAGGCAGCATATGGCGAGATTCTCCGCATGATCAAGGAGGAGGAACCCCCCAAGCCGAGCACGCGGCTGACCGACTCGGGCGAGGCGCTGGCGTCGATCTCGGCCCAGCGCAAGACGGAGCCGGCGAAGCTGTCGAAGCTGATGCGCGGCGAGCTGGACTGGATCGTGATGAAGACGCTGGAGAAGGACCGCAACCGCCGCTACGAGACGGCCAACGGCTTCGCGGCCGATGTGCAGCGCTACTTGAACGACGAGGCGGTGCAGGCTTGTCCACCGTCGGCGGCGTACCGGTTGCGGAAGTTCGCACGGCGCAATAAAGGACCGGTTCTGGCGGCGTCGGTCATCCTCCTTCTTCTCGTGGCCGGAATCGTCGGCACGACGTGGGGCATGTTCCGAGCGGTCCAAGCCCAACAGGCGGAGGCCGAGCGCGCCGAGGGCGAACGGATGGCCAAGCAGGAGGCCCTGGCCGCCGCCGAGGCCGAGAAACAGGCCAAGGAGCAAGCGGAGCGCGAGCGGGATGCCAAGGAACGCGCGCGGCGAAAGGAAGAGCAGGAACGCAAATACGCCGAGGCCATCGCCGACTTTGTCAAGAACGACTTTCTGGCCCTAACCAGCGTCGAGGGCCAGGACCGTTTCGGCGGCGAGGGGAAGGAGAAGCTCGACAAGGATGTGACGTTGCGGCAACTGCTCGACCGGGCGGCCGCCAAGCTGAACCGCCGCAACGACCTCGAGCCGCGGATTGAGGCGGATTTGCGCTGGATGATCGGTGTCAATTACCGGGGGCTCGGCGAGGCCGGGTTGGCGCTGCCTTTCCTGGAACGCTGCGTGGCTCTGCGGAAAGAGTTGTTCGGTCCGGACCATGAAGTCACCCTCGTTGCACAGAACAGCCTGGGAGTGGCGTACCAAGTCGCCGGGAAACTGGACCTGGCCTTGCCGCTCGCGGAGGAGACCTTGAAGCTCTATAAGGCCAAACTGGGGGCCGACCACCCGCTTACGCTCTCGAGCATGAACAACCTGGCGACGGCCTACCTGGTCGCCGGCAAGTTGGATCTGGCCCTGCCGCTTTTTGAGGAAACTCTGAAGCTCGCGGAGACCAAACTGGGGGCCAACACGCTTATGCACATGGCCAACCTGGCAGAGGGCTACCGGGCCGCCGGGAAGTTGGACCTGGCTATGCCCCTTTTTGAGGCAACTCTGAAACAAAGGACGTCGATACTGGGGGCCGACCACCCCGACACGCTCAAAAGCATGACCAATCTGGCGGCGGGCTACCGGGACGTTGGCCGGCTGGATCTGGCCCTGTCCCTACAGGAGGAGGAATTGAAACTGTGCAAGGCCAAACTGGGGGCCGACCACCCCGACACGCTCATAAGCATGAACAACCTGGCGGAGGGCAACCGCGCCGCCGGCAAGCTGGACCTGGCCCTGCCGCTTTTTGAGGAAACTCTGAAGCTCCGGAAGACCAAGCTAGGAGACCATCACCCCCAAACGCTCACGAGCATGAACAACCTGGCGGCGGGCTACTGGGCCGCAGGGAAACTGGACCTGGCCCTGCCGCTCTGGGAGGAAACTCTGAAGCTCACGAAGGCGAAACTGGGGGCCGACCACCCATCCACGCTCGCGACCATGAACAACCTGGCATCGGGCTACCGGGCCGGCGGGAAGCTGAACCTGGCACTGCCGCTTTATGAGGAAACCCTGAAGATCATGAAGGCGAAGCTGGGGGCCGACCACCCCAACACGATCGCGCTCATGGCCAACCTGGCGGCGGGCTACTGGACCGCCGGAAAGGTGGACCTGGCCCTGCCGCTTTTTCGGGAGGCGGCCGCGGGCATCGAAAAGCAGCGCTTCGAGAGTGAGTACGCGGCTCCGATCGTCAACAAACTGATTGACTGCCACGAGCAGTTGAAACAGTTCGCCGAAGCCGAAGTGTGGCGACGGAAGTGGCTGGCGGTGGTGAAGGAACGCGCCGGGGCTGACTCGCTGCCCTACGCCGGCGGCCTGGCGGCGCTTGGCCTGAACCTGCTCCAGCAGCAGAGGTGGACCGACGCCGAACCCGTGCTGCGCGAGTGCCTCGCCCTCCGCGACAAGAAACAGCCCGACGATTGGACGACGTTCAACACCAAGTCCATGCTGGGCGGCAGCCTGCTGGGCCAAAAGAAATTAGCCGAGGCCGCGACGCTCCTGCTGGCCGGGTACGAGGGCATGAAACAGCGCGAAGCGAAGATTCCGGCGCAGGGCAAGGTCAGACTCATTCAAGCCCTGGAGTGGCTCGTGCAAGTTCATGAAGCCCTGGGTGAAAAGGAGAAGGCCGCCGAGTGGCGGCAGCGGCTGGAAGCCCACAAGAAGTAGGCATCAGGTATCAGGCGTCAGACAACAAAGCTACATCCCCCTGACTTCGATCCCTGACGTCTGAAGAAGCGGCCGGTGAGGTTGTGCCGCCAAGCAACGCCCTCACCGGCCCGGCAGTGATCGGGCGCTCGGTCTGCGCGCCTGACTCTCTGTCTTACCATTGTATCGCAGACCGGACTCCCTTTGGAGGATCGAACGATGTTGTTTTCCACTCTGTTTCGCCGCCCGCGTCGTCCCCAGCCCGCGGCCCGCTCCATCCCACGGCGGTCCTTCGTGCCCCGCCTCGACGTGCTCGAGGACCGCACCGTGCCCAGCTTCGCCGGCCCGGAAATGATCTCGGGCGTCGCTGGCGGCAGTCTGATCAAGGTCGCCGACTTCAACAACGACACGAGGCCGGACCTTCTCACTGCCAACGGGTCGAGCTTGAACGTCTCGCTGCGAGACAGCACCGGCAGCTATTCAGCGTCCTTCGCAACGACGCTGGGCGCGGCCATCACGGACGTGGCGGTCGGCAGAATCAACGGCGACGCCTACCCCGACATCGTGGTGGCGACCGGCGAAAAGACGATCAGCGTGTTTCTGGGGCGCGGCAACGGCACGTTCCAGTCGCCCATCAAGGTCGCGCTGCCGAAGGGGGAGTTCGCCATGAACCTCGCCATCGACGACCTGACCGGCGACGGCAAGGCCGACCTCGTCGTCGGCGCCGAAGGCGGGACGTACCGACACAACATCCCCGGTACCGGTATCAGTTATGATCGACGCGACAGTTTCGCCAACGTGCTGATCGGCAAGGGAGACGGGACTTTCCGGGCCGGCGGGTCCACGGTCGTGGAATCTCATCAGGTGTCCAACACCGGGACACCCGTGCCGATGGCCGTTCCCGTGGCGCTCGGCGACGTCAACGGCGACGGCAAAACCGACGTCGTGGCGGCTGCGTACAGCACCAGCTACGCCTTCATCAGCGGCCCCTCTGGGGATTACCATGTTCGCCTGCTCGTCGGGAACGGGAAAGGCGGCCTCACGGTCAACAATGCCCTGTGGTCGGCGGGCTGGGACCGGGGCGGCGGCGCTCCCACGCTCGCCGTGAACGACCTGAACGGCGACGGACGCGCCGACGTGGTGGCTGCTTACCCCGGCAGCATCTGGGAATCGAGTAGTCTCAATGTCAGTCTGAGCAATCCCATTACCGGCAAGTTCACTTCATCCTATTTCGCCGTTGCCGGAAGTCCCACCGCCGTCGCCGTCGCGGACATCACGGGCGACGGCAAGCTCGACATCGTGGTTGCCAACGGGACAACCGGCGGCGTCGAACTTCGCCAAGGCAACGGCGACGGTTCCTTCGGCGCCGCGCAGTCATTCGCCGCCGACCGGGCCTTCGCATCGATGGCGTCGATCGACCTCGACGGCGACGGCGATCTCGCCCTCGTCCTGGTGGACGGCTTCGCCGCGTTCCAGATGCTCAACGATGGTGTCTGGTAACGGCGCCATCCTCGACGACGCGCCAGGCATCAGCATCGGCGACGTGACCAGGGCCGAGGGCAAGAAGGGCCAGACGACCCTGTTCACGTTCACGGTCACGCTCTCGGCCACCTACGACGAGGCCGTGACAATGTCGTTCCGCACCGTGGACGGCACCGCCACGACGAGCGACAACGACTACGTCACCAAGACCGGCACGTTGACCTTCGCCCCCGGCGAGACGACGAAGACCATCACCAGTGAAGTGAAGGGCGACAGCAAGAAGGAGGCCAACGAGACGTTCTTCCTCGACCTGTTCGGCGCCAGCGGCAATTCGCTGTTCACCAAGAATCGCGGCCTCGGCACGATCCTGAACGACGATTGAGGTTCGACACTTTTTCACAGCCCGCGGATTGCGAGCGCCGTCCGCGGAGGTTTTCTTGATTGAGCATGTCCGAGTCACACTCTTCGCCACCATCGCCGAGCAGTATGCCGCCGTATGGCGTCCCCAAACCGGCTCCGGTCCGACACACCTACGCAGGATGGCACTCTACAGCGTCTTCATGTCGGCAAATACGCCGTGCAACGCGGCGCTCTCGTCGAAGAGATGCCCATAATGCTTGCGGATCATTTTGAGGTTCTTGTGGCCGAGCAGTACGCGGAGGTGCGCCGGCTTTGCCGGGGGCGAGGGCCGCCGGAGCCGAGCTTCTACGCCATCGCCACCTGAATTCCCCTCCGCCTTGTCAAGCTCGGTTGATCTGCACGCAGAAAGCCAAACGGGGTAAACGGTGGGGGGGGGCCAGAGTGTCGTTTCGGTCGTAGTGGTCTGTCGGCAGCGTAAGGCATTGCGGACAAAGGAGAAGGACGGCGACTACTGCGACAGACCCGTTGTCGTAGTGGTCGGGATCGTTGTCGCAGTGGTCGCGTCGGGGGCATCGGGCGGTTGGTGGTGCTGTCGCACTTCCCGACGCTTGGGGTGGGCCGTATACTGCAACGGGAGAAGTACCCTTGGCCCAACCTCCTTTGGCGCCGCACCCACGAGGCGAACATGATCGGGAAATACGCGTTGTCCGGGATTCTGGTGTTGGTAGGCGCGGCGCCGCTGCTCGCGGAGGATTGGCCGCAGTTTCGGGGGCCGGAGCGGACGGGGATCTCGGCGGAGAAGGGGTTGTTGCAGGCTTGGCCGGACAAGGGGCCGAAGCTGCTGTGGACCTATCGCGAAACGGGGATGGGGTTCGCGTGTCCGTCGATCGTGGGCGATCGGATGATCACGATGGGGGGTTGGGAGGACGGGGAGTATGTGCTCGCCATCGACATGAAGAGCCAGAAGGAAGTTTGGAAGACGAAGCTGGGGAAGCTGTTTGGGCATGGCAACTGGGGCGATGGGCCGCGCGGCACGCCGACGGTGGACGGGGCCCTTGTCTATGCGCTGGGCGGGTTCGGCGATCTGGTGTGCGTGAACGCGGCCGACGGGAAGGAAGTGTGGCGGAAGAACTTGGCGAGCGATCTGGGCGGGGAGATGATGAGCGAGTGGGGGTATAGCGAGTCGCCGCTGGTGGATGGGGATCACCTGATCGTGACGCCGGGCGGGCCGAAGGGGACGCTCGCGGCGCTGGACAAGAAGACGGGGAAGGTCGTGTGGCAGAGCGCGGGGCTGACGAACAAGGCGCCGTACACGTCGGTCATGATCAGTAACGCGGGCGGAGTGAAGCAGTACATCCAGACGAGCTACATCGACCCGGACGAGGGGGGCTTCGTCTCGGGCTTCGACGTGAAGAGCGGGAAGCCGTTGTGGACGGAGAACATGTTCAAGAAGCATAGCTACGCAATCGCGCCGACGCCGATCGTGCTCAAGGATTGGGTGTACGTGACGGCGGGGTATGGGGGCGGCTGCCACCTGTTCGAGATCAAGGGGTCGGACAAGGGGTTGGCGGCGACGGACCTGTATCCGAGCCGGGTGCAGTCGACGATGAAGAACACGCACGGCGGAGTGGTGCTAATCGACGGCAAGATTTTTGGGCACTCGGAGACGTATGGCTGGTGTTGCCAAGATTTGAAGACGGGGAAGATTCTGTGGAAGGATCGCAGTTCGCTGGAGTGCCGGAGCGGGGCGCCGACGGCGGCAGACGGTCGGCTGTACTTCCTGAGCGACCGGGGGGAATGCGCGTTGACGATTCCCAATGCGAAGGATTGGCAGGAGACGGGCCGGTTGGCGCTGCCGGAGAAGTCGAAGCTGCGGCAGGAACGGGTCTCGCTGCAAGCGGCGGCGGTGTGGACGTATCCGGTGATCGCCAACGGTCGACTTTACCTGCGCGATCAGGAGTTGATCTTCTGCTACGACGTCAAGAAGTAGTGGAGGAAGCAAGATGAAACGAAGAACCCGGATCGTCGCAACCCTGGGGCCGGCGACGGATCGCGATGGCGTGCTGGAGCGGTTGCTCGCGGCGGGGCTGGATGTCGCGCGTATCAACTTCTCGCACGGAACGGGCGAGGAACAGAAGAACCGGATCGCGCGTCTGCGCGTCGAAGCGGCGAAGATCGGTCGGCCGGTGGCGGTGTTGGCGGACTTGCCGGGGCCGAAGCTGCGCGTGTTGCTGGAGGAGCCGCTCGTCCTGGAAGCGGGCAGCAATTGCACCTTGGCGATGAAGCACACGCAGGGATGCACGCTCACGGTGACGGAGCCGGAGGCGCTGGTGCGCGTGCGCGTGGGGCATCGTGTCTTGCTGGATGACGGACGTTTGCAGGCGCGCGTGGCGGGGGTGACAAGCGAACGGCTGACGCTGCAAGTCGAGGTGGGGGGCACGTTGTTGCCGAACAAGGGCATCAACCTACCGGATTCGGACCTGGCGATCCCGGCGGTGACGAAACGAGACCGCGAGGCGATCGCGGCGGCGATGGAGGCGGGGGCGGACTGGTTCGCGTTGTCGTTCGTGCGCGACGCGGCGGCGGCGCACGAGTTGCGCGGCGTGCTGCGCGGCTATGGGCGAGAAGCGCCGATCCTGGCCAAGATGGAGCGTCCGGAGGCGGTGAAGAAAGCGCAGGAGATCATCGACGCTTTCGACGCGATCATGGTTGCGCGCGGCGACTTGGGCGTGGAGATCGCGCTGGAGAAGGTGCCGCATGTGCAGAAGCGGCTGATCAACATGGCGCGGCTGGCGGGCAAGCCGGTGGTGACGGCGACGGACATGCTGGACAGCATGCGGCACAATCCCCGGCCGACCCGCGCGGAAGCAAGCGACGTGGCCAACGCGGTGTACGACGGGACCGACGCGGTGATGCTGTCAGGGGAAACCGCGGTCGGCGAATACCCGGTGCAAGCGCTCGAATGCATGCAGCGCATCTTGGTTGAGGCGGAGAGGAATCAGTTTGACGACAGCCCGTTGGGACTGAATATTCCCCGCGGCGAGTTGATGGATCATGTGACCTATATGACGTGCGACCTAGCGCGGGAAGCCAAGGCGGCGGCGATCATCGCGCCGACGTTGACGGGGCGGACGGCGCGGCTGGTGGCCCGGCATCGGCCCATGCCGACGATCGTCGCGGTGTCCGCGGATGAAGACGTGTTGCGGCAGTTGTCGCTGGTGTGGGGAGTGCAGGCCGCGCGTGCCCGACCGATGCAGGTGGGCGATGATCGCTTGCAGTCGGCGGTGCATGCCGCGTTCGAGGGCAACGCGGTGAGCCCCGGCGATCTCGTGGTCGTCCTGGCCGGCCATCCCGTGGAAGGCGGCGAGGGCGTTCCGACGATTCGCGTGGTACGGGTTGGCGAAGGCGGACAGTCGTGCGAACCGTAGTGAGGCACGACGGGGCGCGGGGCTTAACCAATGACATATTCTTCCTTTCGCATCGTCGGAATCCTCGCACTACTCTTCTTGGGCACACGACCGACGTTGGGCCAATCGTCGTTTGGGCCTCGCGTCGACCGTTACGGAGACGCGCTTCCCGAAGGCGCCATCGTTCGTCTCGGCACGTTGCGGTTGACTCATCTCGGCGGCATCGAAGCGGTGGCGATCTCTCCAGATGGCGCCGTTGCGGCCTCCGGCGTAAGCAAGGGTAAGGAAATCGACCTGGGAGAACACACCGTTCCCGAAGCGAAAGGTTGTGGTTCGCAAACAGCGCCGACGGCAAGAAGCAACTCCTCGCGAAACAGCTTTCTTCGATGCGCAATCTGGTCTTCGTCGGCGCGGATCGACTCGCCGCTAACGACTTCAAATCGAGGATCACGGTTTGGCGTCTTGACACCGGCGCCCCTGTCGCGAAGCACGGCGTCGGACCGGAACGATTCCATCCGGCATGCGCCGCGGGAGTGGCCGTCGAATCCTGGGAAAACACCGTCCGCATGATCGACGCCAAATCGGGGAAGGCGCATCTCGCGCTCGAGGGGCACCGTTTGGCGCCGGCGCTCCGCTTCTCCATCCACGCGCGCGACACGCTGATTTCGCGTGACGACGAACTAGCCATTTTCTGGGACGCGCGCTCGTGGAAGCCGACTAAATCGATTTCGCTGCCAAAGAGCGGAAACGGCTATTCTCGGTGGTTTTCGCGCCGCGACGAGATGTTCGATCAAACGATATGTGTCGAAAAGGGCCTGCACCTTCACAAGGGCGAGCGTAGTCTGGAAATTCGCGATATCACGACCGGAAAGACCCTGCGGTATTTGGACGCTAAAGGCGATCACGTTGATTATCGCTTTTCCCCAGCGGGAAACCGCTTGATGTGCCAAGAGGATGGTTCATTCGGATTCTTCGACGTCAAGACCGGCAAACGGCTCGCCGAGGCGGACGGCGAATCCAGAGGCCTGGGCGATCTGTGGTATCGAAATCCCGAGATTTCGACACATGGCAAGTATTTCGCGAAGACCGCCATGGAGAAACGACCCGCGATTGAACTCTACGACGTAGCTACCGGCAAACTCCTTCGCAGACTGACGCCGACCTTCGTCGACGCCAAAGGCTCCAACATTCTTAAATTCAAGTTCTCAACGGACGAGCGATTGGTGTTCGGGGAAGTGCGCGTAGCCGAGGAAGTCGAACACGGGACTTCCCGCGAGCGTGTTTCCGTCTGCATTTGGAATGCGGAGTCGGGAGAAGTGATGCAAGACATGGTCTTGAATCCGGCCGCATACGTATTCTGGCGCGGAAGGTTGAGCCAATCAATGGTAAGCGTAATGGCCGTCTCCCACGATCACCGGCTCGTCGCCCTGACTCGAACGAATGGTCGCGACTACGGCGGGCGCTTCAAAAGCACGCCGATCGAAATCTGGGAAGTGGCGTCCGGCATGAAACGCGGGGAATTTGCGGGCCACGGCCCGATCGCCGACCTCGCGTTTTCCCCCGACAATCGCTACCTCGCGTCCAGCAGCGACGACACGACGATCTTGGTCTGGGAACTGGCACGCCCGTTAAACCCCTTGAAACGCCAGGGACACCTGACCGAAAAGGAACGCGACGATTGCTGGCAAGCTTTGTTCGAGCGCGACGCCGTCCAGGCGGACGCCGCCATTTGGAACTTGATCGATTGTCCCGACGATACCCTTCCTTATTTGGAAAAGAAGCTGCGCCCCGCGCCCATTCCGGACGTTGCCCGTGTTCACCGTCTGTTGACGGATCTTCGGAGCGACGACTTCAAAACGAGGGCGCGGGCCGACAACGAGCTATCCAAGTACGGTGAATTGATCCTGACCCAACTGAACCGCGCGCTCAAGGAAAACGACACGCTGGAATCGCGAAGGCGAATTGAGTCCCTTGCCAAAAAGGCCAAAGCCGGGTCCGAACCCTTCGGGTCGATGCAATGCGTTGGCCAATGGCGAGCATTGGAGATCGTCGAAAAAATCGGCCATCCCCGCGCGATCAATCTCCTGCGCGCTCTCGCGAACGGCGCACCCGACGCCCAACACACGCTCGCGGCCAAAGCGGCATTGGCGCGAGCGGAGGGTGGATCGAAAGGAATGCGATAACACAACGCCACAATAGTTTATTTCCAGCAAGGCGAACGGCAGGTCTTGATTTACCCGCATCTTGGTTGTTTTGGTCGGATCACGATGTCGTACTTGCGGAGCGTCTGTATGCGTTCCAAGCGGGCTTCGTAGGGCTTCATGTCTTTTTTGGCGATGCGAACGCCGTCCGGATATTCGCCGTGCAGGCGTTTCACGGTCGGTTGCTGGCCGCACCACGTCATGCGGAGCGCTTCCTTCAAGATGATCTTCAAGCGGTTGAGCAACGCTCCACCCCACTTTTGTTTTAAGATCGACCAACACCGCTCGATCTGATTTTATTTGCTGTGATACGGCGATAGTACACCAGACGAATCTCCAAGCCCGACCAATCCGCGAAGTCGATCATCCGTCTCCAACGCGACCTCGGCGATGAACAACCGCAGTTGATGTCCCTTGAGACGCTCCGCTCCTCGAACCAACAACGCTTCAAAACGTCCGCTGGAGTCTTCCATGACTCTGACCCCCAAGACAATGGACCGACCCAATGCCCGCCCTCTTCCTCTTTTCGCTCCGCCTGGAAAAGATCAACGGACGGGTCAACGAAGAGTTTCCGGTCGCCTAACGCCGGCTATGGAGTGCGGGGATTTATCACCGCTTTCGCGGGACATTGAACCCTGCATTCGCAAAAGGACACCGGCAAGGAATGCTCGCTGTCCATCCAAAGCGGCGATAGATCGCGACACTCCAAAATAGCCCGGCTCGCCCTTGCTAGCGATCGCGGACGCGGCGGCCGTGAACGTCGTCGGCCCGGCCTCCCCGCCGCCGAATTCGCGCGGGACCGTCAGCCCCAACAGGCCGGCTTCGGCTAGCGCCGCCATACCCTCGGCCGGCCAGCGGGCGCCGGCATCCACATCGCCGGCGTGTCGGCCGATGACCGCGCACGCCGCTTCCAAACCGTCAAGAGGCGTCATTAGAGATTCACGCCCTGTTTTTTCAGATAGTAAAGCGGTAGCACGGTGGCTTCCGCAGCTTCGTCGCTGCCGAGGATGAGCGTTTTGCCGGCGAGGTCCGAGGGTTTGGCGGCGTCGGCGCTCTTGCGGACGATCATCACCGCCCGGAAGTCGCGGTCAACGTCGCGCATCACCAACGTCTGGCTTTTGCCGCCTTTGCGGATGTGATAGCTGGCGTGGGCGATCGGCGTGTTCCAACCGATGTCGACGTACCCTGCCGGCTCGAACTACGTCGTGTTTCCCTTTTTCACATTGGGTTTGAGCATCACGGTCGCCGATTTCGCGACGAACGAGGCTTCGCCCACTGTTACTTGCCCGGAAACGGGATGCGTCGTACCGATCCCGTCGTCGCCGCAACCGGCAAGCATCAAGCATCAAGAAAAGCGGAAACGACAAGGCGGCACGGCGCATCGGGATCTCAAAATCAGGCGCAGCGACAATAACGTACTTTTATGAGACGTTTCGGATAAATAATTTATTCAAATGGAATCGGCGGAACCCCCGTTCCCCGTTTCGCGCTCGCCCCTTCCAGACCTGTTCGTCGTCGATCCAAAGCGGCAAAAAAATCCTCGCTCCATTTTTTGGACTGCGGGCATTCATCACCGCTTTCGCTGGACGTTGACCCGGCGCGCCCTTGCTAGCGCTGCGGACTCGCCGGGCCAGTAATCTTCGCGGTTGCACGGAATCCCGTCATTGCGCACCGCAGCGCGCCGCAACTTCACCGGATCGAAGTCCTCCGGATAGCCGTGACGATGGGGGTGGGCGCCGGAACCGAAAACGCACTCGGACACTGAGGTCATCGATTTGTCGTGCCGACCGCGTTGTCGGGAGCGTTCAAGCGACGCCGGCAACTGGGACAAGTAAGCAACATGATGCTCTCCTCGTGGTCTCAAAAACGGCCGCATCGCTCATTCCGGCGGCGGTTCTTCCTTGATGCCCAGTTCGCGGTTCATTTCCATGAGCACGTTGTCGTCGCGGATGATTGCGCGCATCAGCAGCGGGAAGGGCATGGCGCCGAGTTCGATTGCCTTGGTAATCAGGTACGGAATGGGCGAGTGCGGCTCCATTTGCTGAAGTTGCCCCGCGATGGTCTGAAGTTGTTCGTAGAGCGAGTCGCGGGTAACGACGCGGGATTTGCGTGATTCGGCCGGAGCGCCGTCGGCGCCGGGCGCGTCGGCCCCTTCTTCGCCCTCCTCCTCGGCGGCATCGCTCGGCGCGGGGCCTTTTTTTTGCAAGACCAGGTCAACGAAGTTCTGGCATTCCAGAAGCGCGGCGCGCAACGCGGTCAAGCCTGGGGATTCGTTGCCGAGTTTGGCGTCGAGAACTTCACGGATGGCGTCGAGTTCCTGTAGGGACTCGACGAGGTCGTCGGCAAGCTCCTGGCAGGTTTCGCGCGGGGTTGCGAGCATCGCGCGTTCGGTGTCTTCTTTTTTGACGCTGCCCTTGCCTTCCTGCATTTGGCGGAAGTCGAATAGGCTGAAACTTGCGTCGGAGCCGAAGAGCACTGGCACCATGCGCAGCGTCGTGGGGAATCGGGCGCCGCGGTCGGGGTCGTCCAACCAATTAAAGGGCGCGGCGCGCACTTCCAGGTCGCCGTCTTCAATCGACGGATGGATGCGATTCCAGCATTCACTGACGAGCCGGCCCATCAAGCGGAAACCGTCGCGAAAGCCGCCAAAGCCATGCATGCGCGTGAGGGCCTCGGTGAGACGGGCGGCGAGCATCAAGTCCTTGCTGGTGACTTTGAGCGCATTGCGAGTTTTGTTCAGAATCTGAGGCCATTCCGCGCGCTTGGCTTGGGCGGGGCGACGCGGGTCATTCTCGTCGTAGTCCTCGGGGTTGTCTTCCTTGCGCGCCTCCTCCAACTCCTGTTTTAAGGTGAATGGGGGCGACACTCCGGCCGGTTCGTCACCCGGAATGGGCTGCACCAATTCATCGATATCCAACAACGGTGCGGAGGGCATGATGGTGACGGCGACGTTTCGGTTCGCCGTGTATGAGGAATTGCAGGTGCGGTCACGGTGAATCGGCCATGCGGACGCTAAGCCGCAAGCGGCGACGCGAAACCGCTACGAGGTTAAGGCATATGGATAAGATCGGCAAGGCAGATCGACTCGGCAACCCGAAAATGCGCCGCCCTCGGTTCCCCACATGCCAAATGGACGCGATATTCCGGTCGTGCCTATCGCAACGGCAGCGCCCATAGAGCGTGGTTCATATTCCCTCTGGCTGCGCCGCTACCCCTTTGCAACAATAGAGTTGACTTCCCAAAAGTTTATTTACCTGACTGCGGAGGTATGTGCATGTCGCAGATGCTCGATCATGCAGTAGCGGAAGCACGCAAGCTTTCCGATCCTGAGCAAGACGCAATCGCTGCCCTCATCTTGGAAGAAATTGAGGATGATCGGCAATGGGAGGAGGCGATGGCCCGCACACCCGACAAGTTAGCGGCCTTGGCTACCCGCGCAGAAGACCAAGTGCGAGCCCGCCGCTGCCGTGCGGTGGGGTTTGCTGAACTATGAATTCTTCCCGCGCTGCCCCCAAGGTATCGGCATCGTCGGCGGCTTGCGATGCATGTCGCGGCGTTGGTCTTTCGGACGATCCTTGAACCAGGTAATGAAGCGGACGAATTGCTTGACCGCTTCCTCATACGCTCGCCGGCCTTTCTCGGGCGTGGCTTTCTCGGCATCGCCCAGGACGCCGGTGTCGCTATAGCTGCTGGTCCAGGAGATGACCGACGATGGCCCGGCGCCGAAGAGATCGACCCACATGAAGGGGTTATTTTCCTCGTTGAAGCTGATGACGCCGCTCTTGATAAGGTCGCGGCGCACGTTGTCGCCGTCGAGATACATGTAAAGCGACGTCTCCAACTCGCAGGCATGGGAACAGCCGCCGGGGAACTTGCTCTCGCGCCAGCTCGGCAGAAATTCCTTGTCGACCGTCAGCAGTTGCCACCAGGCGGTGAGGACACATTCCGCGTCGGTCTCCAGGTTGGTCCGCCGGGCGACGAGGTCGAGGTTCGGCATGTTCGACCCGTGGCCGTTGAGCAAGATGATCTTCTTGAAGCCGTGGTAGGCGAGCGACTTGGTGATGTCGAGCACATGATGCATGAAGTGCTCGAAATCGTTATTGATGGTGCCGGGGAAATCCATGACGTGCCCAGTGTAGCCGTAGGCGACGATGGGCAGCACCAACATCTTGTCCGGAATCGCCTTGCCTGCGCCGGTCGCGATGCCGGTGGGGCAAACGAGGTCGACATCCAAAGGCAAATGATGCCCATGCTGCTCGACCGCCCCGCAGGGCAAGACGCAGACCTTGCCCATGTCGACGGCATCGTTGATTTCGGGCCAGGTAAGTTTTTCGTAACGATATTCGGTCGCGGCGCGTGACGACATGGACGTTATTCCTTTCCATTGGATTCCAAACAACCCTTCCCCCGCTTGCGGCTTAGCGAACGAGGAATTTCATCACTTCTCAACAGGCCGAGCGCGATTCGCCCAATGGGCCACCGGTTCGCCGCGCACGACGACGCCCTTTTCATGCCAGCCCAAATTTTCTTCTTGCGCGGCTTATCGTCCGCGGATTCACCTTCCGCCTTCTCTGATTCGTCGGCATCGTCCGACGTTTCCTTTGCCTCCGCGGATTTCGACTCGTCGGATTTCACTTTCTGCTTTTTCTTGGAGGAGTCCTTCTTTTCAGCCTTTTTGGCGTCTTCCGGCTCTTCGGCGATTTCCTCCGGCTCCAGTTCCGGCACCGTGACTTCCAAGGCCGTCGCGCATTTGGGGCATTTGATGGTCTTGCCCTCTTGGTCATCTTTTACTTTGAGCTTCGCCTTGCAGGATGTGCAGACAATCGAAATGGGCATGACGGCGTCTCGAAGGAAGCGGGTGGTTTACGATGGCATTGTAACCGCCGCACGCCCGGACGGAAGAGTCTATTGCTCGATAACCGACTTGACCCATGCGGCGTCTTCCGTGGACAGCGGCGGCGGCGGCACGTCTTCCGTTTTGTAATTCATATTTCCGGGCCGAACGCTCAACTCGTGCGCGGCACGAAACGCTGAAGCCAAGTCAAGCGGCAAGTCCGGCCGAGGCGGACCGATCGGCAGTCCGACAACGGGAAGGGGATCCTGGAGGCGAACGGGATAACCTTCCTCGACCCAGCCCATTGGAGACTTGCGGACGACGAAGATGAAGTAGGGCGTCGCGATCAGATCGGAAAAGCCGTCCCGAGACGGATTGGCGCCGCCGCGCAAGAAATCGATTTCCATGAAGTGGGAGCGCGATTCCAGATAGCGACGCCGTTTCTCTTGATAGCGCGGCGCATAGTTGCCCGACTTGTTCGCGGGACTCAGCACCTCCACGACGGCGAGCACACGGTTGAAATGTCCCAACTCTCGCACGACGAGATAGTCCTGTTTCCTGTGCTCTTCCGTATCCACATCCCATGTCATTTGACGGGTCACCTTCGGCTCCGCGACGGCGACGCCCAAGTTTTCCTTGGGGGACCCATTTCCGGAAGCAAACGTCGCTTCGACGCCGACCGCGTCATCCGGCGCGCCCAAGAGGAGAAACTCGCCGGAGGGGCTTTGGTGGTAAATCGTTCGCTCCACGTCGATCCAGCAGCCGAGGCTTCGCGCCTTGGGCAAAGCCTGTTCCGCCAGCTTCCGCACGAACCAGCCGTGGAAGCCCTCCCAACGGGGATTGATTTCGAGATAGGGATCCATGCCGGGGAAGGGGGAGATCATGGTGCGCTCACTTTTTCTTGATCTAGATCTTGGAAGTCAATTCGCTCATACACGTCTGCCAACTTCAACACGCAATCGATGTTGTTGATTGTCAAGTCCGCGTCGATACCCGCATGAAGGGAATAGGTCCATGTCCCGTCCGGCCGCCTTGAGAAGTGCTCGATTTGCGGTTGATCCTGCGATACCAAAAGATAGTCGCTCAGCGTGGGGTTCCAAGTCTGATAACGCTTGAATTTCTCGCCTCGATCAAATGCTTCGGTCCCCGCGGAGAGTACCTCGACGATGACGGCGGGATTGAGCAGCACGTCGCGTCGCGCATCGTGATACTCCGGTTCGCCGCACACGACGAGTAGGTCCGGATACGAGAACATTCCTTTTGTCGATTGCCCCGTGGCGGGCGTGGGGCCGCTGCGCACCTTCGTGTCCTTCGTCCGTGCGCTGCATGCTTTGCCGCGAAGTTGGCTGCCGATGGATACAATGAGGTTAACGCTGATGATGCCATGCGCGTCGCTTTCGCCGGCCATCGAATAAATCTCGCCGTCGAGAAAAACGAGACGCTCCTGTGAATCGCGCTCGATGGCGAGATATTGATCGATGGTGTAGCGTGGCTTTAATTTGGGGAATCCCATGACGACGAATCTCCGCATGGTCCATTTTTACGATTGCTTTGATATGGTTTACGGTTACGAACCACGTTGCGTGATCACGTCGTGGACCCAAATGCGAAAACGCCGGGCGATGGCCGTTTGATCATCGTTTTGAAAGGAGATCAAGTAGGCCTAAATATCGGCACTTTTGAAACCGACGAAGGTCACGCTCACTTCCGTTGCCGAATATCCACCTTGCTGGAGCGCGAAAAACTCGAGCTTTTTTCCGTCGAAGCGCCAAACCTCGGGGACGCCGAGTTTGGCGTGGATCTCCATCCGTTTGAGTGAACTCTTTGTGACATCGACCTCGACCACCAAGTCCGGCGGCGGATCCACTTTCAAGTCGATGCGCGTCTTGCCGCGCACCTTAGCTTCATTCGTGATCCACCAGCATCCGTCGGGTTCCAATCCGCGTTGGCGTTTTTGACGTTTGAATGTCGTGGATTTTCCGCCCTGCACGGGCAAATTTAGTTCTTCCGTCAGCGCGTCGATGAGACGCCCCAGCAGATATCCCTTATTCTCGTGCTCAAAGGAAAGAGTCATGATTTCCAGAACCCCGCGATCATAGGTCAAACGCATTCGCCGCGACTCGAACGCGCGTAGGAAGCGCAGGTATTCCTTCCACGAGACGCCCGCGAGGAGGAGTCTTTGCGATTGTTCTCCGCCCGATCTTTTTTGTTTGACTGTCATCGCCGCTTCCTCGAGTGCTCTGATCCAGCGCGGCAGAATTTCCGAATTTGACCATTTTTGTCTCGGACAGGCTGGAAGCCTGTCCTACGAGCTGCCGCGCTTCGGGGTTTGGTTGTCTTGGCTCCCTCAATTGACGATAATACCGTTTTGGTCCGACGAACAAAATCCCTTTTCGGAAGATCGCGCATGCGCAACACCGCTTTGAAAGCCGCCGTCTCCCGCCTTCTGCCGCGTGTGCAGACGCCCGCGCAGTATCTCGGCGGGGAGCTCAACAGCGTCGTCAAGGACCATCGCCGGGTGCGCGGCAAGCTGCTGCTCGCCTTCCCCGACGCTTACACGCTGGGCATGAGCCACCATGGCATGCAAGTACTCTACACGATCATGAACAACGATCCGCAATGGGCTTGCGAACGCGCCTTCACGCCCTGGATCGACTTCGAGCAGGTTTTGCGGAAGAACAATCTACCGCTCTACAGCCTGGAAACCTTCACCCCCCTGCACCAATTCGATCTCGTGGGCTTCAGCCTGCAATACGAAGTGTGCTACACGAACATCCTCACGATGCTCGACCTGGGACGCATCCCCCTTCATAGCGTGGATCGCACGGTCGATCATCCGTTTGTGATCGCGGGGGGGCCCGGAGCGCAGAACCCTGAAGTTCTTGCTCCCTTTGTCGATGCCTTCGTCATCGGCGATGGCGAGGAAAGCCTGCCCTGGATGATGGAAAAGTGGATGACGCTCAAAGAGAAGGCGCTCCGCGAAGGCGACCGCTCCTTCCGCCGCCGCCAGAACATGATCGCAGAAGTCGTGGGCAGCGCCGCGTGGGCGTACGCGCCGATGTTTTACGAACCGGAATATCACCAGGACGGAACTCTCGCTGCCCTCAATCGCACGCGGAGCGACGTGCCCAAGGAAGTCGTCGCCTGCAATATCGATCAGGATCTCGACGCCATTCCGCTTCCCGTCAAGCCCGTTGTTCCTTTCGTCCAGACGCCGCACGACCGCATCGCCTTGGAAATCATGCGCGGCTGTCCTTGGCAATGCCGCTTTTGTCAATCGACCGTCATCAAACGACCGTTGCGCGTGCGTTCCGTCGAGACCATCGTGCAGGCCGCGCTCGAAAGCTACCGCAACACCGGGCATAACGAAATCAGCCTGCTCAGCCTGTCGACGAGCGACTACCCGTATTTCGAGGAACTCGTCACGCGGATGAAGGAGGTGTTTATTCCTTTGGGCGTGAGCATCTCCCTGCCCAGCCTGCGCGTGAATCACCAGTTGCGGAGTCTGCCGAAGCTCATGAGCGGCGTCCGCAAGGCAGGTCTCACACTTGCCCCAGAAGTCGCGCGTGATGACATGCGCGAGCAGATTCGCAAGAAGATCAAGAACGACGACCTCTACGAAGGTTGCCGCGAAGCGTTCAAGAACGGTTGGCAGCGCGTGAAACTCTATTTCCTCTGCGGCTTGCCCGGCGAGCGGGAAGTCGATCTCGACGGCATCGTTGAGATGGCGAGCACGATCAGCCAGATTGGGCGCGAGGTGAAAGGCCGACCCGTCGAAGTGACGGCGTCTGTCTCCAACTTCGTGCCCAAGCCGCACACGCCCTACCAGTGGAACGGCATGCAAACGCGCGAGTATTTCCAATGGGCGGGGCAATACATGCGGAGTCAGAACCGCATGCGCAGCGTCAAGATCAAGCAGCATGACGTCGAAGTGAGCTTATTGGAAGGCATACTCACGCGCGGCGACCGGCGCATCGCCGCCGCGCTGGAGGAAGCCTGGCGCCGCGGCGCCCGACTCGACGGCTGGAGCGAATGCTTCAATGCCGAACGATGGTGGAAGACCTTCGCCGACCTGGGCATCGATACGGCGTTTTATTCACAACGCGCCCGGCCCATGACCGAGCTTTTGCCCTGGGATCAGATCAACGTGAAGAAGCCGGGCCGAACGTTTTTGGAGAAGGAGCAGAACCGCAGCGTGATTCAATTGGAGGTGATGGCCGATGCGGACTGATGCCGCCTTGCTGGAGCAACCGCGATCGCTTGCGGAACCCCGGCCGTATCGCTTCACGAGCGAGGAAGTCTATCACCTCGCGGAACAGGGATTTTTCGAGGGGCGCAGAATCGAACTCATCGAGGGAGAAATCGTTGAGATGGCCGCCCAATCGAACTGGCATGCGATTCATATCAAACTGACTGAGGACGCGCTTAACGCGGCCTTTGGTCCGGAATATTGGGTCCGTGTGCAAGCAACGCTGGATCTGACGCCAATCTCCAGCCCCGACCCTGACTTGGCCGTTGTCAAGGGCGCTGTCAGAGAGCATTTGGGTAGAGGCAATCCAACGACGGCGCTCCTGGTGGTGGAAGTTTCCGATACGACGTTGCGCCATGATCGAAAGCGAAAAGGCAGTCTTTACGCCCGGGCCGGGATATTGGATTATTGGATCGTCAACGTCGAGAAGCAATTCCTGGAAGTATACCGGGAACCCGGACCGGACGAGACCGCTGATTTCGGCTCGTCGTATCAGAAGGTAAATTATCTGGAGATGGACGAGGAGGTAGAGGCGTTGGCGCTGCCCGGCAAGAGAATACGCGTTGGGGATTTGATGCCGTGACGCGGCGCGCTAAGCCGCAAGCGGCCTCCTAATCCTCCTGTCTTGCCAAATCCCGCGCGAAATCCGTGTTTTTCCAAGAAGATTAGCCTTGGAGCGCACATCTGCCGATCTAGGAGGATGGACGGGCTTCGCGCTGCGCTTGTATTTCCTGGCTAACTGGTTATAGTCCTCGTAGCTTGCGCGCTTACCCAAGGATTGGGTGGCACGACGAACCCGGCAAGGATGCGGCATGAATCTTCTCCTACCACCGCAGGCGCCCTTCACGAACGACCGCGACCGTCTCGGTTACGCCCAAGACATTTTGCGCGTCGAGGCCGCCGCTCTCACCCGGATCGCCGATCGTCTCGATCACACGTTCTTGGAAGCCGTCGATCTCGTTTATCGCTGTCCGGGCCGCATCTGCATTACAGGCACCGGCAAGTCGGCGGACGTGGGCCAAAAAATCGCCGGCACGCTCAATTCCACCGGCACCCGCGCTTATGTGCTCGACGCCACCCGCGCCGTTCATGGCGACTTGGGCATGGTACACCATCAGGATGTCGTCCTCGCCCTTTCACATAGCGGCGAAAGCGAGGAAATCGTCCGCCTCCTACCTTCATTGCGGCAAATGGCGATGGGGATCATCGGGCTCACCAGCAACGGCGACAGCACGTTGGCGAGAAAGGCCGATGTCGCGCTCATCGTGGGACCGCTCGAAGAAGCATGCCCGTTGCGCCTCGCCCCCAGCACGAGCACGACGGCGATGATCGCCGTGGGCGACGCGCTGGCGTTCGTGCTCTTGCGCATGCGGGACTTCACGCACGAGGACTTCGCACGCTTCCACCCGGCCGGCAGCCTGGGACGCAAGTTGCTCAAGGTGGACGTCGTCATGCGGCAAGGGGAAGAGCTTCGACTTGCCGACCAGGAGCAAACGGTGCGGGAAGTGTTCGCGGTCGGCCGTCACGGAGGCCGTCGCACCGGCGCCGTGATGCTGCTGGATGGGCAAGGCAAGTTGAGCGGACTCTTCACCGACAGCGATCTGGCGCGTCTATTCGAGCAGCGGCGCGACGAGAGCATGGACGCGCCGATCCGAGAAGTCATGACGCCGGAACCGATTACCGTCCCTTTGGGCACGCGCGTCATCGATGCGGTGGAGATCATGCGTCGGCGCAAGATCAGCGAGTTGCCGGTGGTGGACGGCCGGGACATGCCGGTAGGAATGCTGGACATCACCGACCTCATTGGGCTCATCCCGCGTGAGGAGGCGGAGAAAGTAATGCGGGTGGCGGGATGACCACTTTGGAGGATCGCTGCCGCAAGGTGCGCATGCTGCTCTTGGACGTCGACGGCGTTTTGACCGACGGCAGCATCGTCTACACCAGCGACAATCGGGAAATCAAGGGCTTCAACGTGCGGGACGGTCTGGGCATCAAACTATGGCGGGAGGCAGGCAAGTTGGTAGGAATCTTGAGTGGCCGTGATTCCGAAGTGGTGCGGCGGCGCGCGGCCGAGTTGGGCATCCATGCGTTGGTGATGGGCGCCGACGACAAACGGCCGGCGTTCGAGAAAATGCTCCAGGAACATCATCTGGAAGCCGGCGAAGTTTGTTACGTGGGTGACGACTTGCCCGATTTACCGCTCATCGCCCGAGCCGGTGTGGGGGTGACGGTTGCGGACGGGTGCGAGGAGGCGCGGCTTATCGCTGACTATGTGACGAGCCGGCCGGGCGGGCATGGGGCAGTGCGTGAGGTGATTGAGCTGCTTTTGAAATCGCAAGGAACTTGGCTGGGCATCCTGCGTGGCTTCGACAACGCGTAGGCGCCCCGGGAGGCCGTCCTCGTGGGGCGGTTCCGCGAGACGATCTTCATTACGGAACAAGGAATAGACTCGTGTGGACAACCAAGCGTGTCCTGATTCTGATCGGAACCTTGCCGCTCTTCATCGCGGGGTTCCTCGTCTATGCCTATTTCCTCGGCGGCATCGACGGGCTTCCGCCCTTGCCGATCGATTTTTTGCCCGGCACGATCATCGCGGACGGCGCCCCAGACGGGCCGCCTCAGCCTTCCGACGAGAAAAAGCTGACCCTTGCCTTCGGGAACGAATGCGAGGAGCAGCGTCGTCCCATTATTCTCGACCTCAACTCTAAGAGTTTCATCCTGGCCTCGAATCAGATGGATATCGAGCCGGATGGCCGGGTGAAGTTGTCCCCTTTCAGCGCCGCGCTTTTTCCCAAAACGCGCTCGGAAACGAAGTTCCCCGAAATCAACGTGGTTCAGTGCGAGATCGCGTATCTCACCCTCGACCGCGCCGTGACGAGCCTTACGGAACTCAACAATCGCCGCATCGTCGGCATCGAACTCAAAAGCAATCGCGAGGTCGTGCTCATCAACAATCGGGGCACTCCGGAAAAGCATGACGATATCGAACTCGTCATCACGCACGATTCGCTGTTTTTCGACGACAATCGCCACCTCATCTGGACGGACGGCTACGTCAAGCTGCAAGACAATCAGACCCAGCCGCACCCGACTCTGATCACCGGCAAGGGGATGGATTTGCAGCTCGCGAAGGAATCCGTCTCCGGCAAGCGTCCGCAGTCGGCGAACAAGGGCGAGTCCGTGCATGGCGTGGAAATGCTGACGCTCAAGGCTAACGTGGAGATGCACTTCTACGTCGACGGCAAGGCCGGCTTCTTGGGCGGCGCCGACCCATCGAAAGCAAAGGCGACCGGGACGGAAAAGACGCCTGTCTTGGACCGTGCCCATCTGGTCATCAAAACGCCCGGCAAGTTTCAGTACGACATGGCCCGCGAGTTGGCCTGGTTCGACAGTCCTGAGCCGAATCCGAAGGCGCCCCCCGCCGCGCCCGAGGAAATTACCGTTTTACGCAAGCACAAGTCCGCCGGGGGCGAAAAGATCGACCAGTTGGTATGCGACCATCTCGAATTGCAGCTAAAACGCAAGTCGCGAGACGCCGCACCCGGTTCGCGCGGCCAGAAAGGCGTGGACAAAGACATCGAAACCGCGCTCGCCACCGCCCGCGCCGGCCGCGACGTCGTCCTCACCATGGACACCGAGGATCTCATCGCCTGGGGCAATGAACTGCACTACCGCAGTCCCTCTCCGACCACCGGCCCGCAAACGACGCTAAAAGGCGCTCCCATGAACGCCATCAAGGAAGGGCACAAGATTCAGTGCCAGGAACTCCATCTCATCGGCGCCGACAAAAAAGGCATTGGGCAGCAAGCGTTCGCCAAGGGGCCGGGGCAAATCGACCTTTTCGACAAGAGCAACGTCAAGAAGCCCTATCCTTACCACGCCTTCTGGAAGGACAGCCTGATTTCCACCAAGGACCGCGACGGGGATAAGGTCTACGACCTGCTCACCCTCACCGGCGACGCCGCGTTCATCGACGAGGAGCACAAGCAGCAGTTGGGAGGCCAACGGCTCCAGGTTTGGCTGTCGCCGCCGGGCAAAGCGGCGCCGGGCAGCGCGTCCGTCAAGGGCAGCACCGCCCCCACCAAGCAACGGCCGCACAGGATCGATGCCTTCGAACGCGTCACCATGCGTTCCCCGGAGATGATCATCGACCGCTCCAACCACCTCGTGGTCCGCTTTCAAAACGACGATAGCGTGGAGATGACGCTCCCCGATCGGCTTCCCGCGAAAAAGGACGGCGCCGCAGCAGACGCTCCCCCCGCGCCGCTGGGCGGTCCCGTGGCGGTGGCAACGCCGCCAATCGATCCCACTGCACCGGCGCCGCCAAAAGTCGAGGGCAAGAAAGCGCCCGCGCTGGGCACGCCGACATTGGAAACGCCCGTCGCGGACACGAACGCCAAGAACCGCAATCCGATTCATTTGCAGGCCAACGAAATCGTCGCCTATGTCGCCAGCAAGGGTTCGAAGAAAGAACTGCTTGAAGTCGTTTGCGAGGGCGTCGTCCATGTGCGCCAGGAAGGCAGCAACCCCAAGGACAAGGGCGTCGAAATCACGGGCGAAATGCTCAATCTGCTCCGCCATCCCGCCGGCGACTCTCTCTATGTCTTTGGCGATAGCCGCAAACAGGCGTTCCTGCAGATCGGCGAATTGATGCTCAAAGGTCCCAAGGTCGTCATCAATCAAAAGACGAACATTGCCGAGGTCGACGGACCGGGCGCCATGCAGATGCCCAGCAACAAGAGCTTCGATGGCGGCAAGGCGACCAAGCCCGGCGCCCGCCTCACCGTCCACTGGAACAAGGACATGATCTTCAACGGCAAGGATGCCGACTTCAACGGCGGCGTCTTGGCCTACCAGGACGAAGCCGCCATGAAATGCGACTTCCTCCAAGTCACCCTGGATCGCGTCGTCTCCCTCAAGGAAGGCCAAAAGGGCAAGCAACAGGCAGCCGTCGAGAAACTGCTCTGCCATCGCAAGGTCTACATCGAAGACCGCTCTGTCGATCCGACCGGCAAACTACTGCAATACAACCGCTTGCTCGCCAGCGAATTGGCCGTCGACAACCAAGAAGGCCCGACCATCGCTCACGGCCCTGGGCGTGTGATTCATATCGGGTTGGGCGCCGTCGACGATCTGGCGGGCAAACCGGGCGCCACGCCTCCGCCCAAGACTGGCTTGGTGCTCAAACGCACGCGCATCGATTTCGAAGGCCGCATGTTCTCCAACAACAAAACGGAGACGCGCAACGCGAAATTCTACGACAATGTCGAAGTGTATCACGATTTGACAGGCGATCCCGATGCCGCCGTCGACCCGGACAAACCGGGCAAGGGCAGCTTCTACATGCGGTGCGACCTGCTCAGCGTCTTCAGTCGCGTGGAGAAGGACGGCAAGTCGTCTCAGGAAATGGAAGCCAAAGGTAAAATCTTTTTCCGCGCCGAGGAGTTCTTCGGCCGATCCGACGTGGTCAAATACGACCAGTCCAAGGAACAAATCATTTTCGAGGGCCCGCCCGGCAATCCCGCGACCCTCTACAAGCAACGCGGTCCCGGCGTGGAGCCTCAGGAAATCAAAGGCACGAAGATCATGTACAACCGCCGCACCGGCGAATTCCATCTGGAAGGCGGCAAGGTGCTGCGTTCGTCGCTGGATGCCTGGACGCCCGACGGTATTCCGAGTGGGCGGCCGCTCGGTATTCAAATCGTGGGGCGCGAATCAGGTGCTGGGCAGGCGGCGCGAGCGCGAAACGGGGAAGGGTTGCGGCGTCAGGGTTGAGTGGGGGCGGGTTGGGTTTCCGCGGGCGGCAAGTCGGACTCGAAGCGGGCCACGACGGCGCAACCGGCCATGTCGCTCCAGACGTTGACGGACGTGCGGCACATGTCGAGGATGCGGTCGACCGCGAGGATCATGCCGACGCGATCGGCCGGTAGCCCGACCGCTTGAAGGACGATGACCATCATGACCAGGCCGGCGTGCGGGATGCCCGCGGCGCCGATGCTGGCAAGCAGCGCCGTCAGGGCGACGAGGAACTGGTGCGTGATCGTCAGGTTGATGCCGGGTTCGAGCTGCGCGATGTAAAGGACGGCGACGACCTCGAATAGCGCGGTGCCGTCCATATTGATGGTGGCGCCCAGGGGGAGTACGAACGAGCCGATGCGGTTGTCGATGCCGGCGCGCTGCTCCACGCAACTCATCGTGAGGGGAAGCGTGGCATTGCTGGAAGCGGAACTGAACGCGGTCGTGAGGGCGGGGGCCATTGCTTTCGCGTAGTGGAACGGATTGCGGCGGGCGATGAAATAAAGAATCAACGGCAGCGTCACCAGGGCATGAAAGGCGAGCGCGGAAAAGACCGTCAGCATGTAGATTCCCAACGTTTGGAATACGCCGATGCCCTGGGTCGCGGTGGCCTCGAGCATGAGAAAGAAAACACCCAGCGGCGCGAGGTAGATGATGGCCATCGTCATCCGCATCATGATGTCGAAGCCGGACTGGAAGAAATCGCGCATGACGGCAAGCGGCTTACCGCCGACGAGCAGGGTGAAGACGGCGAAGGCAAGCGTGAAGCCGATGATGGAAAGAAAGTTGCCGGCGGCGACGGCGGTGAAGGGGTTCTCCGGAATGAGCGTTTCGACCTGGTGAAAGAGGATGTCGCCCAGGTTGCCGTCGACCTTTTTGGTGGCGACTTCCTCGGCCGGACCGGGATTGCCGCGATTTCCCGGTTGGATGAGGTTGACGAAAAAGATGCCGGTACCGATGGCGAGCAGGCTGGTGCAGACGTAGTAGGAAAAGGTGATGCCGAAGAGCTTGCGGAGCCGGCCCGCGTCGGCGAGACCAAGCACGCCCGATGTGAGCGACGTGATAATCAGCGGCACGGAAACCATCTTGAGCATGCGCAGAAAGAGCAGCCCCAAGGCGCCCGCCAGATCGCCGATCCAGCGGGCGGTCGACCGGCCATGGGCGGCGAAGAGTTCGTACGCCTTGGGCTGAGCGGACTTCAAGAGTCCGAGCGTGGGGAAAGACTTTTTGGTAGCGCCTGTGGGGTCGACGATCCACTGTTGGCCCTTTACGGGAGCGGCGCCGGCGTCGTGCAGCAGGATCTCGATGCGGTCGGCGCTGTCGCGCGTGACGAGGACTTTGCCTTTGAAGGGGCCGTCCGTCAACAAAGTTTCCGTGTCGCGCGTGCTGGCCGTGGCGCTCAAGTACAGGCCAAGCCCGGCGGCGACGACGACGGCGATTAGGATTTGCCAGTGGAGCGCGAGTCGCGACATGAGGAGGCTCGTTGGCTGAGGGTGCGGTTTCAATGACTTTTGGTACTCCGCTTGCGGTTTAGCGAAACGAGACGGAGTTGCAAGAACAAATCTTGAATTCGTCGTCTGGTCCGATAGTCTCACTGCATTGACTTTTTCGCGAGGATGCCGATGCGCTATTTGCATGTTTTGTTGCCTTGCCTGTGTCTCTTGGCCACAAGTACGACGGCCACTGGACAGGAAAAAATCGCCGACGCCCTCGCCCGCATTCACGCGGTGGGCGCGGAAGGCAAAGGCAACGTCGAAGCGGCCAAGGCGTGGAAGACGCTGGTCGGCAACGATGCCGCCGCGATAATCGACATCCTGGCCGGACTCGATGAAGCGAATCCTGTCTCCGCCAACTGGATTCGCTCCGCCGTGGACGCGATCGCCGAGAGGACGCTGACGGCGGGCAAACGCTTGCCCGCGGATCGGCTGGAGGAGTTCGTCAAGAACACGAAGAATCAAGGAGCGGCGCGCAAGTTGGCTTACGATTGGCTGGCGCGGGTCGACACGTCCGCTCCCGATCGTTTGCTGCCTGGCATGCTGAATGATCCCGGCACGGGATTGCGTCGAGAAGCGGTCGCGGTGCTTGTGACCAAAGCGGAAGAAAAGTTGGAGAAGGACAAAGCCGGAGCGACCGCGGGATTTCAAAAAGTGCTTGAGCACGCCCGCGATGCCGATCAGGTGAACAAGGCGGCCGCCGAACTGAAAAAGCTCGGCGTCGAAGTCGATCTCACCAAACAATTCGGCTTCCTGACACGATGGCGTCTCGTGGGCCCGTTCGACAACGGCAAGGGCATCGGCTTCGCCGCGTCTTATCCCCCGGAGAAGTCCACCAAAGCATCCGCCACCTTCGAGAGCAAGGACAAAGACAAGATCGGTTGGAAGGGACACACGACCGATATGCCCATGGGCCTGGTCGACTTGAACAAGGTCTTCGGCCGACTCAAAGGCGCCGTCGCCTATGGCTACACGGCCGTCGAATCGCCGCAAGAACAGCCCGTCGAGATTCGCGTGGGCAGCTATAACGCGGTGCGCATCTATCTTAACGGCAAGGAAATCTACCACCGCGAAGAATACCACCACGGCATGACGATGGATCAACACGTCGGCAAGGGAATACTCCAAAAAGGCGCCAATGAGATTCTGATCAAGGTATGTCAGAACGAGCAGACGGATTCGTGGGCGCAGAACTGGTCGTTTCAACTGCGCGTTTGCGACCGCCTCGGCACGCCCGTTTCCCTTACCGTCGTCGATCCGAAGAAATAAGCCCCGTAGGACAGGCTTCCAGCCTGTCTCCTTTGAAATGCAGATCAGAATCATTCGGACAGGCTGGAAGCCTGTCCTACGGAAGGTGATCCCATGACACGATCCTTGGTTTTGCTATTGGCTGTCGCCGCTCCGGCTCTCGCGCAGGACGTTCCGCAATTTCGAGGCGTGGGCGGTTTGGGCATCACCAAGGAGACGGGATTGCCCGTCAATTTCGGCGAGAAGGAGAACCTTCGCTACAAGGTGCCGCTCACGGGGCGCGGGCTTTCCAATCCCGTCATCGCCGACGGCCGACTCTACTTGACCGCCTGTTCCGGCTATCAGGAAAAGCAACTGCATGTATTCTGCTTCGACGTCAAAGACGGCAAGCAACTGTGGGAACGCAAGATCGCCGCGACCAGCCCGACGCTGTGTCATCCCAAGACGAACATGGCGGCGCCGACCCCTGCGACGGACGGGAAATTCGTTTACGCCCTCTTCGCCACCAACGATGTCGCCTGCTTCGATCGTGACGGCAATTTGCAGTGGTATCGCTCGCTGGTGAGCGATTACCCGACCGTGGGCAATTACGTCGGCATGGCCGCATCGCCGGTGCTGGTCAAGGACATACTCGTCGTCGACATCGTGAACAACGGCGAATCGTTCGCGGCCGGTCTCGATGCGAAGACCGGCGAGAATCGTTGGCGCGTCGATCGTCCCAAACAGATCAACTGGGTGACGCCGCTGGTGATTCGCAACGACGGCAAGGACGAGGTCGTGCTGCAAGCGGGCGAAGGCATGCTCGCCGTCGACGCCGCGACGGGCAAGGAACGCTGGTCGGTGACCGACAAGCAATTTCTGACGATGCCGTCGCCCACCTACGGGGATGGTGTGATCTATACGCCGGGGGAAAAGTTTTTCGCGCTCTCGCCGGGTTCGTCCAAGGGAAATCCGGAGGTTCTTTGGCAGACGAACAAGCTGCCCACGGGCTACTGCTCACCGATTTATCAGGCCGGCAAAGTCTACGCAATGAGCTCGCGCGGTGTCTTGAATTGCGCGGACGCCAAGAACGGCAAGCCGCTATGGGACATGCGATTGCAAGGAAATTTCGCCGCCAGCCCGCTTCTAGCCGGCAATCGGCTGTATGTCGTCAGCGAGGACGGCCAAGCCTCCGTCGTCGAGATCGCGCCCGAACAGAAGATCCTGGCAACGAACTTTTTGAAGGACACGATCCTGGCGTCCCCCGTGGCGGCGAACGGGGCGCTGTTCTTGCGGTCGGATAAGTATCTGTACTGCTTTGGCGCGAAGGCGAAATAGTGCGATTGCTAAGACCCGGGAGGTATCACCTCCCGAATATCGACGATGAGAAGATGCTCTGCGGATGTGGAATCGTCTACGGCGACTAAGAAGATCCTGCGCGAGTCACTTTCCTCGACAACGATGCGAGATTCGTAACAGCGTTCATCCTCAAGGCGATTGCCGCGATCATCCATCCAACGCGCCGGCAAATCATGGTGTAATGCCGAGAAAAAACGAACGCCCAAGGTCCGCCCCAAGTGCAGCGCTCGTATTTCACGGGTGATTGGCCCCGGAACGATTGTCTTGTGCATCATGGAGAAGATCCTCGGCTGACCTAAAGTCTCCTTGACGGAACGCGGTTCTGGCTTCCTCCATGCGATCCATTCGGAAGAACGGCCAATCCCTTTGCGCGGACGCGATGACTTCGATGAGATCCGGTATTTTCGCGGCGAGTCGCGAATGATCTGAAACCCGAAGTCCTTTTTTATCGGAAGTCTCGCACAGTTCAATTACTCCATTGACGACATGGTGGGATTTGCGGAGCGCGCTTTGAAAGGTGCGCCCTGCCGCCTGTGTGTTGCGAACTTTCTCCAAACCGCCGCGCAGGCCGGTCCATGCGTGCTTGCATAGTTCGATAAGATCAAGGCATTCGCCGCAAAGCTCGGCCAAGTCGCGTGCGAATTGGGCGTCCCCGTTGTCGAGCGGCGACTCTTCAGCCATCTCCGCGAATAGCTCTTGCACTAACTCGGATCGTTTGAAGCAGCGGTCAACCAAAATCGACATTTCCGCCTCCATCGCTGGCCAAATCGCGTAGCTGCGGTATTCGCCGCACGGCGAATTCGCTTCGTATACTTTACCGCGTGTCAAATACAGTTCAACTTGAATGCGTCATCGACCGATACTCGATGCCATTCGCCGCTTGTCCGCCGCCGGGGATGCCGTAGAAAAAGAAAGTCGCGGTCGGCGCGAACCGCGCCGCCCCGCCGTTCGTATGCGGTGCAGGACAACGCGACCGGCGCCCTACCCACTCGCAAGAAACTGCTCGCCAACTTATGCTCGGACCCATCTTCGATCGCGAATGGTTGACCTTGCCGCGGCGAACGCGGCATTATCTCATGCGATCCGTCTTTTTGGGCGGCATGTGGGTGTTGCTGCTCACCATCTGGCAAACCACCGTCGGCTGGGAAGTAGGCGCGACCCTGGGCGACAACGCCCGCTTCGGCATGCTCGCCTTTCAAGTCCTCACGGTCGTGCAATTGCTGCTCGTTCTCTTCTTCGCATCCCTCTCGGCCGTCAGCGCGGTTGCCCAGGAAAAGGATCGCCGCACCTTCATTTTGCTGCTTATCACCGATTTGCGCGATCACGAAATCGTCCTGGGCAAGCTGATGGGCAGCTTACTGCAAATCGGCATTTTGATCGCCGGCAGCCTACCCATGTGGGCGCTCTTGATGCTTCTGGGAGGAATCGCGCCGGATCAATTGGTGCAGGCTCTGATCGTATTGCTCATGTCGGCGTTCGCCGCCGGGTCGTTGGCGAACCTAGTCGCCCTGTGGCGGGAACGGACGTTTCAATCGCTCGCGCTGACGGGCCTGTTCCTGATCTTGTATCTGTTCATCGTGCATAGTTTGACTTTGCTGACGCTTTGGGGAGTCGACGCCCGGCAAATCGCGACGCTGCAAAGCTGGCTGCAGCCATTTCTCGCGCTGCATCAGGTGCTCGACCCGCCCCTGGATGTCGTGCCTTTTCTGCCGGCGCCGTACGTTTTCGGCATGGTGATGTTGGTGTTCAGCGTTTTGCTCAATTGGTTGGGCATGGTCAAACTGCGTGTCTGGAATCCGTCGGGCGAACCGATCATGCAGCGGGACAGCGAAGCGAAGGCGCAAGAGGTGGTCGACCGCGCGAAGGCGCACGCCGCGCCCGGGGCGGTCCGCGACGTGTGGGAGAATCCGATCCTGTGGCGGGAGATTCGCACCCGCGCCTACGGCCGCCGTCCCTTGTTGGTGAAGATCGCTTACTTCGCGGTGTTGGCGCTCGTGTGCTACTACGCCCTGAGCGCCACGGAACGGCGCGACTGGATGGCGGCGCAGGGATTAGTCCCGGTGGGAATCCTGAGCCTCTTGCTCATCAGCGCGCAATCGGTCACGTCGGTCACGTCCGAGCGCGATATCGGCGCCCTCGACCTGTTGCTGGTCACCGATCTGTCGCCTCGCGAATTCATCTTCGGCAAGGTCTGGGGCATCCTCTACAACACCAAGGAATATCTCCTGCCGCCGTTGATATTGGCCGGCGTCTACGCCTATCGCGGCATGTTGGCGACGCCGCCGCGCAACCACCCGGAGTTGCTGCATTCGCAAAATATCGAAGCGTTCGCGTTCATCCTGCTGGGAATTCTCGTTCTGATGGCGTTTACGCTCGTCCTGGGCATTCACGTCGCCCTGCGCACCGAGAGCAGCCGACTCGCGATCCTGCATACCCTGGGCACGGTGTTCTTTCTTTCCATCGGCACGCTGGTCTGCATCTACTTGATCCTCATTAACGGCACCTTCGAATATCAATGGCTCAGCTTCGCGGCCTTTTTGTTCACGGGCGTCGGCGGGTTGTGGTGGGTGCTCAGCGGCGACAAGCCTTCGACCGCGCTCACCATGGCGGCATGGGTCTGTCCCCTCGCGGTTTTCTACACGATCACCAACGTCCTCATCGGCAAGCCGGGACAGTTGGAATCGAGCGATCCCCTGATCCCCTTCATCGTAACCGGCGGCGCATTCGGGTTCGCACTTGTGGCGATGCTGGTGCCCATGGTCAGCGAATTCGATATGACGATCGGCCGAACCAGCGCCGTCGGCGACTAAATGCCGCTCGCGGCTTAGCGCTCTTCACATAAAAACAAGGAAAGAATCCATGCCGCTAGCGCCTCCGGTCGGGGATCCGACGCCGATTTTCGAGCATTTTCGCGGCAGCTACGCGACCGAGTTGTTGACGGCCGCCGTCGCGCATTTCAACTTCTTCGGCCGGCTGGCGCAGACGCCGTTGCCTCAGGAGGAACTCGCGAAAGAACTAGGATTGGCGCCCAGGCCAATGAACGTGCTCATCACCGCACTGCGGGCGATGAACCTGCTCATCAAGGATCGCGAAGGGCGTCTGGCATTATCGAAAATGGCGACCGAGCATCTCGTGCCTGGAGGCGCGCACGACGTTGGCGCCTATGTCGGCTTGGCGGCTCAAGCGCCGGGCGTGCTGGGGATGGTGGAACGGCTCAAGACGAACCAACCTTACGGCATGGACGGCGACGGCGGAACCGCGTTCATCTATCGTGACGGCGTCGCATCCGCGATGGAGGCGGAGGCCACGGCACGGCATTTCACTTTGGCGCTGGCGGGTCGTGCGCAGAACGTCGCTCCGGTCCTCGCAAGCAAAGTCGCCCTGGAAGACGGCGTGCTCTTGGACGTCGCGGGCGGCAGCGGCATTTACAGCATCGCTTTTCTGGAACGCAATCCGAAGCTACGCGCGATCGTCTTCGATCGCCCCGAAGTGCTGAAGGTCGCCGAGGAGATGGCGGTGCGGCCTCAGGTCAGCGACCGCATCACGTTTCACGCCGGCGATATGTTCCGCGATCCGTTGCCCGCTGCCGACGCGGTGCTGCTATCGAACGTGCTGCACGACTGGGACGTCGCGGAATGTCGTGACCTTGTCGCTCGCTGCGCGGCAATCCTTCGGTCCGGCGGCCGTTTGTTGATCCACGATGTCTTTTTGAACGACGAGTTGGACGGACCGTTGCCGATCGCGCTGTATTCGGCGGCGCTCTTCACATTGACGGAGGGCCGGGCGTATAGCGCGGCGGAATATCGAGAGTGGCTGGAGGGCGCGGGATTGGAAGTAGGCGAAGTGATTCCGACACTGATCCATTGCGGAGTATTGGCGGGCGTAAAAAGTTAGCACGAAGCCCGAGCGTCATGATCATCGTCTAATTCCTAAACCCCAAAGTCCAGTGCTCTGCCCAGGATTCTCATGAATATTTCATTTCCCGGATTGGGGCTTGCCGAGGCGACCGGGATGCGGGACAGTAGGTGGAAAGGGCAAACGTTTTTCGGAGGACGGCATCGTGCGAACGTCGTGGTTTAGTGTTATGTTGGCGGCGGCGTGTTCCTTACTTGTTCCGTTGCGAGGAATCGCCGGCGACGATGGTCCCTTTCCCAAGTTCAAGGCACAGGAAATCGAGAAGGGCTTCAAAGTCGGCTATGCCGTCAAGCTCGCGGATGTCGATGGCGACGGCAAAGACGACATTGTCGTTGTCGACAGCACGCGCGTGGTGTGGTATCAAAATCCCACCTGGAAACTGCGACACATCATCAAAGGCGGGACGAAGGCCGATAACGTCTGCCTCGACGCCTACGATATCGACGGCGACGGCAAGATCGACTTCGCCCTCGGCGCCGACTGGAAACCGTTCAACACCAAATCCGGCGGGACGCTGCAATGGCTCAAACGCGGCAAGACGCTCGACGATCCGTGGACGATTCATCCCATCGACGAAGAACCGGTCATCCATCGCATCCGCTTCGCCGACGTCGACGGCGACGGCAGGGCGGAGCTTGTTTCGGTTCCCCTCATCGGCCGCAACGCCACGCAGGCCAAGAACTGGATGGACGGCAGCCCCGTGCGTATCACGGCGTATCGCATCCCCAAAGACCCCACGAAAGACCGTTGGCAGCCGATCATTCTCGATGAAAGCCTCCATGTGACTCACAACTTCGAACCGATCGCGCGCAAGGACGGCAAAGGCTCCGACGTGCTCGTCGCGAGTTACAACGGCGTGAATCTACTGACGCGCGACGGCGCGAAATGGACGAATCGTCATCTAGGCGTCGGCAATCAAGCGAATCCCAAGGGCAACCTCGGCGCCAGCGAAATTAAGCAGGGCACGCTCAAGGGCGGTCGAAGGTTTATCGCCACCATCGAACCCTGGCACGGCAATCAGGTCGTGGTCTATACGGAGCCCACCAGGGACGGGGCGTTATGGGATCGGCATGTCATCGACGAGCAACTCAAATGGGGCCATGCCGTTTCATGCGCGGACCTGGACGGCGACGGCAGCGACGAACTCATCATCGGCGTGCGCGACGACCGGGACAAGGAATGGCGCCGCGGCGTGCGCTTGTACAAGGCGCAGGACGCCAAGGGTTTGAAGTGGACCCGACAGATTCTCGAAAACGGCGGCGTCGCGGTCGAAGATCTCGTCACCGGCGACCTGGACGGCGACGGGGATATCGACATCGTCGCCGTGGGCCGGCAAACGCACAACGCGCGAATCTACTGGAACCTGAGAAAGTGATTTTTTGGAGCTACTCACGGAGGTATCCCATGTCCTTTCGCATTCTCACCGCCTGCCTTCTCCTCTACTGTTTGGCCGGCGTTCGCGAAGCGGCGCCGCTCACGGCATGTTGTCCCGCCCCCCGGTCCGGCGAACCCGTCGTCAACGCGGATCAGACGGTCATCTTGCTCTGGGATGCCGCCAATAAGATGCAGCACTTCATTCGCAAGGCGTCGTTCAAGAGCGAGGCGGACGACTTTGGCTTCATCGTGCCGAGTCCTACGCAGCCGGAGTTGGCGGAATCGGGCGGGGAAGCGTTTCCCTATCTGCAAAAGCTCACGGAGCCCGAAGTGATCCAGAAGCCGCGCCCAAGCAACTTCAGTTGCGGTTGCTCTGGGGGGTTCAAAAATAAGGCGGCGCCAGAGTCGCTGGGCGTCATAGTGCTGGATGAAAAGGAAGTCGCCGGTTTTCACGCCTCGGTGCTTGAGGCAGGATCCGCGACGGCGCTGGTGCAATGGCTCAAGAAGAACGGCTATGCGTTTTCCCAAGAAATCGAGGTTTGGGCGAAACCTTACGTGGATCAGGGCTGGAAGTTCACCGCTCTCAAGGTCGCCAAGGATGAGACGCGCAAAGCGAGTAAAACGGTAGCCGCGGCCGCCCTACGCATTTCGTTTCAGACGGATCGACCCCTGTTCCCGTATCGCGAACCCGACCCGTCCGCGGTAGCCGCCGAACTGGGTGCCGTGAATCGCCTGCTCCGCATCTATTTCATCGCGGAAGCACGTTACGCCGCCGAGATTGACAAAGGCCCTTGGTCCGCGAAAGTGGCCTGGGCCGGCAAGGTGAAGGACGCGGATCGGCTCGCCGTGCTTAAGCTGTTGAACCTGCCGGAGACGACCGGGCCGGCGCAGTGGTTTCTCACCGAGTTCGAGAACAACTGGCGGTATCAGGCCGCGCCGGGCGACGTGTATTTTTCTCGATCCGGAAACCAGGATGCCGTCCATCGTGAACCGGTGATTCAATATGTCTCGTCGTTTATGCCGACGGACGTAACGGTTTACGCGCTCGCGGGTCTATTCTTTCTTCCGCTCGCGATACGCTGCTTTCGGGCGAAGGAAGATGAAAAGGAAGTAGCGAGTGAGTGAGTCCCTTGGCTGGTGCGTCGTGCTAAACATCCGGCTGTCGCGAGAACGAATCGGCTGCGGATTTCGTGACTTCTCAATAACCCCTGGTTCGTGTAGCGCACGGAGGTGCTCGCTTGGACTGGTTTTCCTGGTCGCGTTCAGGATCTCAAGCCCCCACCGCGTTGACTTGAGGGGACTGTGTTCGTTTGCGGATCAAGTCGGCCAACGGAGCGATCGCGCCGATTCCGCCTCGAAATGAAATCAATCATATGCGTGGTGTTTCTAGTAGGGCGCCACACGAAATCAAACGCTTCATCCGTCCTCCGTCCCGCATTCCTTCCCTAAATCGCCCCCATCCGCTATAATGGCCGTTCGCTCCGAAATCGCCTTTCCCGTTCAAGTTAGGATCGCACGCGCATGAATCCTCCCGTCAAGGGAACCTTTTCCTTCATCAGCCTGGGCTGTCCCAAAAACCTCGTCGACTCCGAGCGCATGCTCGGCAAGATGGTTCAGGATGGCTACATCCCCGTCAACACTCCCGAGGACGCCGACGTCGTCATCGTCAACACCTGCGGCTTCATCGAACCGGCCCGCCAAGAATCCCTGGGCGTCATCCGCGAGATGCTTGCCCTCAAGGAGCAGGGGAAGGTCGGCTCCGTCGTCGTCGCCGGCTGCCTCGCTGAACGCAAAAAGGAAGACCTGCTGCTGGAAGTGCCCGGCGTCGACGCCCTCATCGGTGTCTTTGGCCGTGAAGATGTAGCCACCGTCGTCAACCAGACACTGCAAGCCCGCGCCCAACTTGCCACGGTAAGCACGCTGTCGCTGGATCGCCTCAAGCCCAAGGGCCGGGGCAAGAATCGCGCCGCCGTGGTCCAAGAACAGAAAACACTCTTCCGCCCCGCCCCCACGCGCTCGCTGGAAGACACGGCTCGTTTGCGCATCACCCCGCGACATTACGCCTACCTCAAAATCTCCGAAGGCTGCGACCGCACCTGCACCTTCTGCGCCATCCCCGGAATGCGCGGCAAGCATGTGACCAAACCCATCGAAGAAGTCATTCGCGAGGCGCGCGAGTTGGTCGATGACGGCGTCCGCGAACTCATTCTCGTCGCCCAGGACACGACCTATTACGGCCTGGATCTCTATGGCAAAGTCCGCCTGGCTGAGTTGCTCAAGGAACTCAATCAGATCGACGGCATCGAATGGATTCGCCTGCTCTACACCTATCCGATCTTCTTCACCGACGACCTGATCGAGACGTTGGCCGAGTCGGAAAAGATCATCCCCTATCTGGATCTCCCGCTCCAACACATCAGCGACCGCGTCCTCAAGCGCATGCAGCGCAAGGTGCGCCGCAAAGACGTGGAGGAGTTGCTGGGCAAATTGCGGTCGAGCAGCCCGGGATTGACGCTGCGGACGACGTTCATCGTCGGCTTCCCCGGCGAGACGGACGCGGAGTTCGAGGAACTGGTCGACTTCGTGGGCGAGGCCCGCTTCGAGCGTTTGGGCGCCTTCCCGTATTCCTACGAACCGGGAACTCCGGCGGTCCGACTGGACGCCCACCTGCCCGAAGAGGTAAAACAGGAACGTCGCGATCGCGTGATGCAGGCCCAGCAAGAAATCGCTCTCGGCTGGAGCCAGGCCCAGGTCGGCAAGGAGATCGAGATCATCGTCGACGGCCAAGACCCGGAAGTGCCCGGCCATCTGCTTGCCCGCGGCCATGCCGACTCTCCCGAGATCGATTGCCTGGTCCGCGTCAAAGGCAAGAAGCTGAAGCCGGGCGACATCACGCGCGCGAAAGTCACCGCCGCCGACGGGTATGATTTGATCGCGCGGGCGGTGGGCGCGTCACGCTAAGCCGCAAGCGGCACAGAACACGGATCGTCTAACCATGGCCACCGCCTCGCCTCCCAAGGAACCGCCCGTCGTCAACGTGCCCAATGTCTTGACCGCGAGTCGGCTGGGCATGGCGATCGTCTTGTTCGTTTTGATCGAGCTTAATCTTTGGCTCGCCTGCCTGGGCGTCTTCCTGCTCGCCGCCTTCACCGATTGGCTCGACGGCTATCTCGCCCGCAAGCTGCAAATGGGCAGCACGCTGGGCCGCAACATGGACCCGCTCGTCGACAAAGTCCTCGTCTGCGGCGCCTACATCTTTTTGGTCGCGCAACCCCATTCGGGCCTCTACGCCTGGATGGCCACCGTCGTCGTTTCGCGCGAGATGATTATCACGGGCCTGCGCGGCTTCATGGAAAACAAAGGCGCGACCTTCGGCGCCGACTGGCTCGGCAAGATTAAAATGGTCCTGCAATGCGGCGCCCTGATCGCCATTTTCTGGGTGCTGCATGCCCCAGAGGATTGGGCCGTCCTCACCCGCGACCTCTTCATTTGGGGCATGTTGCTCTCGACCTCGTTGAGCGGATTGCAGTATCTTTGGAAGGCGTTTTCGCTGCTCCAGACGGAGTGACAGCATGCTCGGTTTCGCCATCGTCGGATGTGGGATGATCGCTCGCTTTCATGCCCGCGCGCTTGCCGAAGTGCCTGGCGTGAAAATTGTCGCCTTGGTCAGCCGCTCCGCTTCCAGCGCGAAGAAGATGGCGGAGGAACTGAAACTCAACGTCATCCACGCGACCGACCTGGCCGACGTGCTCAAACGCCCGGACGTCCATGTCGTCATCATCACCACGCCGTCGGGGGCGCACATGGAGCCGGCCGTCGCCGCCGCCCAGGCGGGCAAGCATGTCGTCGTCGAAAAGCCGCTCGAAATCACGCTGGATCGCTGCGACCGCATCATCGAGGCATGCGCGAAGAACAACGTCAAACTGTGTACGATCTTCCCCAGCCGTTTCGGCGAGGCCAACACGGAACTCAAGAACGCCATCGCGGCCGGTCGCTTCGGTCGACTTACGCTCGGCGAGACAACCTGCAAATGGTGGCGGGCGCAATCCTACTACGACGAAGGCGGCTGGAAGGGCACGCAAGCGCTCGACGGCGGCGGCGCCCTCATGAACCAGGCCATCCACAACGTCGACTTGCTCCTATGGATGATGGGCCCCGTCAAGACCATCGCCGGCTTCACGGCCATGCTCGCCCATGAACGCATCGAAGTCGAGGACACCGCCGTCGCCGCCCTGCAATTCAAGAACGGCGCCCTCGGCGTCATCCAGGCGACCACGAGCGTTTGGCCCGGCCTGTCCAAGACCATCGCCGTCCATGGCGACAAGGGCTCGGTCGTCATCGAACAGGACGACCTGGTCCGCTGGGAATTTAGTCCCGCCGCGGCCGACGATGATGCGACCCGCGAGCGTTTCGCCGTCAAGACCGGCGCCTCGGGCGGTTCGAGCAACCCCGCCGCCATCTCGCATGTGGGGCACACACGCCAACTAACCGACTTCGTCCAGGCGATCGAGACGGGTCGCGACCCGCTGGTGGATGGCGGCGAGGGAAGGCGGGCGGTGGAGGTGATCTTGGGAATTTACGAATCGATGCGCACGAAGAAGATCGTGGACTTGTCCTGACCGCCGCTCGCGGCTTAGCGCGTCCGAACTCATATCGGGCGCGCTAAGCCGCAAGCGGGACGCCAATGGAGTGGCCCCCCATGTCCGAAAAAAAACGTTCCGCCGCCGCTGACTTCGGCGTTTATGCGATCATCCGCGTCGTCGTGTGCATTTTGCAGGCGTTGCCGTTTGGGGCCGCGTGCCGGTTCGCTGGTTTTCTCGCCTGGCTCGCCAATCTGGTCGACAAACGCCATCGCGAGGTGGCCAAGGAGAATCTCCGCCACGCCTTTCCCGGCCAATACACCGACGCGGAACTGAGCCGTCTGGTGCGGCGGGTGTATCAGCATTTTTGTCTGCTCTTGGTCGAGATCATCCATCTGCCGCGGCGGCTGCATCAGGGCAACTGGACCAAACAGATCCACTACCGGAGCGAGGACGAAGGCCGTCGTCTGGTCACGAGCATGATCGCCGGTCGACCCGTGTTGCTGGCGACCGGCCACTTCGGCAACTGGGAATTGGCGAGCTATCTGCTGGGCCTGTTGGGCTTCAAAATAAACGCCATCGCCCGCCCTATCGACAATCCCTATCTCGACGCCTACCTGCGCGGCTTCCGGGAGGCGCATGGGCAAACGATTCTCAATAAGAACGGCGACTTCGACCGCATCCAAAAGGTGCTCGATGAAGCCGGCATCCTGGGCACGCTCGCCGATCAAGACGCCGGCGCCAAAGGCCTGTTCGTCGACTTCTTCAACCGCCCCGCGTCCACGCATAAGGCGCTCGCCCTTCTCGCGCTGGAGCACAATGTCATCCTGGTCGTCGTCGTCGCCGCCCGCGTCGGTGGTCCGCTGGAGTATCAGATTCAGGTCGAGGACGTTATCGATCCTCTGGAATATGCCGGACGGACCGATGCCGTCAAGGTGATGACGCAGCGTTATATGCATGCGCTGGAGCGATTGATACGGGCTCATCCCGAGCAGTATTTTTGGCTGCATCGACGCTGGAAGCATCAACCCGCCGTGCGCAAGAAGATCGCGAAGAAAGACGCGGCGTAAGACACGCATTTACCAGACCGATGGCGCGAGCCATCGAGTGAATCTCGCGCGTTCCGTGGCTTGCGCCACGGGTCTGGTAAACGTCGTTACATCCGCTCGACCGTCTTGATCCCCAACAACCCCAAACACGTCGCCAAGACCCGCGCCGTCAGATCGCACAACAGCAGCCGACTCTCGCGCAACTCCGGCGTCGCCGCCTTTAGCACCGGGCAGTTCTGAAAGAACCCGCTGTACGTCTTCGCTAAATCCCACAGATAGGACGTGATGACGCTCGGCTGATAATCCGCGACTGCGGCGAGCAGTGTCTCCTCCAGTCGCAACAACTGCACGGCCAAATTACGCTCGTAATCGGACTCCAAAAAAGGCATCGGCGGATTGCGACGATACTTTTCGACGTCCGCTTCGCTCTTGCGGAGGATGCTGCGGTTGCGGGCGAAGGCGTATTGCATGTAGGTCGCCGTGTTGCCATTCATGGCGACCATCTTGTCGAGATCGAAAACGTAATTGCTGGTGCGGTTCTGCGACAGGTCGGCATACTTCACCGCCCCCATGGCGACGGTCTCCGCGACATGGCGGCGTTCCGCTTCGTCGAGATCGGCGCTTTCCGCGTCGACCACTTTC
>Ga0163144_10002707_pt1 | contig 40568 bp, 39 predicted proteins | sample OliLak19BULKMAT1_FD_123175 | JGI IMG/M metagenome (GOLD analysis project Ga0163144, IMG submission 123175) | Freshwater microbial mat bacterial communities from Lake Vanda, McMurdo Dry Valleys, Antarctica - Oligotrophic Lake LV.19.BULKMAT1 | ecosystem: Environmental > Aquatic > Freshwater >...
GATGACGTACACCTCGACGATGATGTTCGAGGGCACCGACACCTTCATCGGCGCCTGCGAGCAGCGCGCCGCCGACACCGTCTGCTCCAACGCCGTCACGACCGGCGCCACGTTCTACCGGGTGGTCGTCAGAGTCGCGTGGGCCCCGGGAGCGGGGGCTTCGTGCAGCGGCCAGGTGTGTGAGTTCTTGCTGACCACCGTCCTCAGCAGCGACAGCGAACCCCTGTTCAACACGTCCGTCGACGCGGTGCGGCCGGTCGCGCGAGCCGACTTCGCATCCGTGATCCCCGGCTCGCCGGTCACGCTGTCCCTGCTGGGCAACGACACCGGGAGCTTCGCCGTCAACCCCGTCACGGTGCTCGGCACCGGCCCCGCCAGCGGCACTCTCACGGGCACGCTGGCCAGCGGCACGATGACGTACACCTCGACGATGATGTTCGAGGGCACCGACGCCTTCAGCTACCTGGTGACCGACAGCGGGGGGCTCACCTCGGATCCGGCCACCGTGACGGTCACCGTCACCCGGCCCCCCGCCCCGACGGCTTCCTCGGTGACCGTCTGCGCCGTTCGGCAGAACCCCACCTCGGTCTCCATCCGCCTCGCGGACCACGTCACTGCCCACTTGCCCGGCGGCACCTTCACCCGGCTCTCCGGTCCCGCTCCGGCGAACTGGCAGACCCCGACCGGGCCCGCCGCCGGGGACACCAGCGGCAGCATGTCCGTGAGGTCCATCGGCCGGCCGCCGACCACCACCTACCCCATCAGCTGGCAGTTCCGGGATGCCTGGAGCCGGACGGTGTCGGGCACCTACACCATCCAGATCAAGGCGACATGCCCATGACCGACAACCGACGGCGCCGGGGCGGGGGGCGCCTGGCCCGGCCCCGCACCGACGACGGGCTGACCTTGACGGAACTCGTCGTCTCCATGGGGATCTTCACGGTCGTGGTGGCCATCTCGCTGACCATGCTGCGCAGCATGACCACGGCCACGCTCAGGGTCGCGACGGTCAACGAGGCCCGCACCGACGTCGACCGGCTCTACAGCCGCCTGGACAAGCAGGCGCCGTACGCGGACGCGATCAATGCAGCTGGTCAATCCGGCGGCGACTGGTGGATCGAGTTCCGAACCGACGTCACGACAGCCGGGCTCCCGCCCCGCTGCTGGCAGTACCGGCTCAATACGGCCAGCCGCATCGTCTCCGCCCGGTCGTGGCCGATCGGCGACGGCGGGGGAGCCACTGCCTGGGCGACTCTGCTGCAGGACGCGCAGGCGCGCAACGGTGCCGGTGCCCCGGCACCGTTCACGATGATCCCCAGCACGACCGACGTCACCCGGCAACGACTGGTGGTGGCTCTCGACGTCGTAGCGACCGGGGCGCCGCCGGTGCCGCTGGACACGACGTACGTGGCACGAAACACCACGACGACCACCGTCACCAATACCGCGGGCAATGCCGTCTGCACAGAAGTGGCCCGCACATGACCGACCGACGCAAGCCCATGCCACGCCAGCGGATCAGCGACGAGTCCGGTGCCGCGATGTTGATCAGCCTGTTGACCATCCTCGTCGCCACCGCCTTGAGTATCGCCGTGCTGGGATCAGTGGTCTCGCAGCTGGGGCCCGCACAGTTCGGCATGAAGAACACCCGCACCGCGCACGCCGCCGAAGCAGGACTGGACACGGCGTTGGGCAGGATCCGGACCGCGGTCAGCGTCGATCCCGCCGATGCCAGCAAGGTGATCGGCGACCGGCGGCTGCTGCCGTGCGACGCCGGTACCTCCCGCGGCCGACTGAACGGGCAGGTGGCCGGGTCACCCGGCGACCTGCAGTACGCCGTCACGATCACGTATTTCCTCGAGGATCCGGCACCCCAGAACGCCACCTGGCGGACGGCGAACGCCCTGCAGTGCGCCGCTAGTGGCGGGCCGGCCGTCACTCCGGTGTTCGCGGTGGTCTCCTCGGCCGGCACCGGCACGGGCGTCGGTAGGGCTGCCGGTCCGACGGCCGCCTCGCGCACCTTGGAGACCGTCTACGACCTTCAGGTCACCAACGCCAACGTGCTGGGCGGTCTGATCCACACGTACTTCGACGGCGACGCCGCCACGAACGACCTGTGTTTCGACGCCGGGTCGGACGCCCCCGTCGAGGGTGCGTCGCTGACTGTGCAGTCGTGCTCCCCGGGCTCGGCCCGGCAGCTGTTCTCCTGGCGCCCGGACTACTCGATCGTGCTCTCGGTGTCGCAGGGCAACTCATCGACCTTGGGCATGTGCATCACAGCGCCGGTCGGCGGCGGCAGCGCGACCTTGCGGACATGCAACGGCACCTTCACCCAGAAGTGGGGCTACACCGACAGCGGTGGCTTCGCGGGCCAGCTCAACTACAACCCGCCGGCATCGTCGTCGACCACCAACTTCTGCCTATACACGGTGACGGACAACACCGCCGGCAGCCTGGTCTCGGCCGCGTCGAGCTGGTGCACCGGGTACAACCGGCGGTCCACCTGGCGACCGGAGGCCCGCGCCGGTGCCGGCCGCGCCGGCACCACCAGCGGGCCGGTCGAGAACATCCCCATGCAGTGGGTCAACTTCGCCGAGTTCGGCCGCTGCTACGACGTCACGAACTGGACCGTGACGTTCTCGTTCATGATCGCCTATCCGTGCAAGCAGGAACCCACCGGCTACGTCGGCTGGAACCAGACCATGGTCTGGACCGGCACGGCGGGCACCCAACAGCTGTACACCGTCCAGGGCAGCTCCGGGCAGTCCTACGGTCAGTCCGTTGCCGCGGGCGGTGCGCGTTACTGCGCGACGGCACCGACGACCAACGGTGGATACGTCCTGATGTCGGTGTGCGACAGTGCGCAGGTACGGCAACGCTGGACGGTCAACCGCGACACCGGCTCCTTCGCTACTGGGTACACCGTCGTCGACAGCTACGGCCGGTGCATGGCCGTGGGCGCGCCCAACATGACACAGGGCGTGGCGCTGCAGCAGTGGTCGACCATCGTCAGCGAGACCTGCAACGGCTCCTCCCGGCAGAAGTGGAACGCGCCGCCCACGCTGTCGCCGTCCGGGCTGCGCGACACTGCCGAGTTGGTCGACTGAACGCCGACCCAGGGGATCGGGTCGGCGTCACGCTAGGCTCCGCGCTCGTCTCGTCGTGTGACAGTCGCTGCGCAGGGAGCCCCACCGTGCTCGTGGTCGTCATCGCCGGCCTTGCGGGCCTGCTGATCGGAAGCTTCCTCAACGTCGTCGTTCACCGGGTACCGGCTGGGCGGTCCGTCGTGCGCCCGGCCAGCCGCTGCCCGGCATGCGAGGCGCCGATCCTGCGCCGCGACAACGTGCCGGTGCTGTCCTGGCTGCTACTGCGCGGGCGGTGCCGGGCCTGCGGCGAACGGATCAGCTTCCGCTACCCGCTGGTCGAGCTGGCGACGGGCGCGGCCTTCGCCGGCATCGTGGCCTGGCAGGGCGTCACCTGGGCGCTGCTGCCGCTGCTGTACCTCGCCGCGATCACCATCGCCCTGACACTCATCGACATCGACGTCCGGCGGCTGCCCGACGTCATCGTGCTGCCCAGCTACCCGGTGCTGTTCCTGCTGCTGATCCCCGACGCCGTCGCCGACGCCGAGTGGTGGCCGCTGGTACGTGCCGTCATCGGTGCCGTCGCGCTGTTCGGCTTCTATGACGTGCTGGCGCTGCTGTACCCCAAGGCCGGCGCGATGGGCGGCGGTGACATCAAGTTGGCCGGTGTGCTCGGCATGACACTCGCGTGGTTCGGCTGGCAGGAGCTGGTGGTGGGCGCGTTCGCCGGGTTCCTGCTGGGCGGAGTTGCCTCAGCCGTGTTGTTGCTGGCCGGAGCCTCGCTGCGGGCGCGCATCCCCTTCGGCCCGTACATGCTGGCTGGCGCCTGGCTTGGCCTGGCCGTCGGCGGCGACATCGGCGACTGGTACCTGAGGTCGATCGGGCTGTGAGCGGTACCGCCGATCCGCCCCGCTGATCGCCCGCTACTCCGAACGGGTGGCGCCTGGTCGACGGGCGCCGTCGGCGACCGGACCGGCGTCAAGGCGGCTCGATCTCGACCCGATCTCTGAATCGGGTCCCCTGGACGGGGCCGCCGATCGCCATGGCGAACGGCCGTGATCGCGAGCTACAGGAGGCCGCCGGTGGCTGCCCGAACCGCCATCGGTCTCGATATCGGGACCTCAGGAGTGCGCGCCGCAGAGCTCAGCATCGCCCGCGGCGCCGTCACATTGGACAGATTCGGCCAGGTCGCCTTGCCGATCGGAGCGGTTCGCGACGGCGAGGTCGTCGACGCCCCCATGGTGGCAGCCGCCATCCGCCAGCTCTGGTCGGCCACGCGGTTCTCCACCAAGCGCGTCATCCTCGGGGTTGCCAACCAGCGCGTCGTGGTCCGCAGCGTCGAGCTGCCGTGGCTGCCGATGGAGGAGTTGCGCCGCAGCCTGCCGCTGCAGGTCGTCGACATGCTCCCGACGCCCGTCGACCAGGCGGTACTCGACTTCCACCCGCTCGAAGAGGTCACCGGCAGCCGCGGGCGTTTCCTGCGGGGCCTGCTGGTCGCTGCATCCCGCGAATCCGTGCTGACCAATCTGCGCTGCGTTCAGGCGGCAGGGCTGCGCCCCGCCGGGGTCGACCTGACCGGCTTCGCGGTGCTCCGCGCCGTCAACCTGATGCCGATCGACGATCCCGGCAGCGAGGCCGTCGTCGACATCGGCGCCCGGGTCACCAACGTGGTCGTCCACCGCGGCGGGGTGCCGAGCTTCGCCCGCATCCTGCTGATGGGTGGGCAGGACATCACCGACGCGCTCGCCGAGCGCACCGGCACGCCGCTGGCGGAGGCCGAAGGCATCAAGCAGGCCCTCGGTATGGTCGGCCAAGGGGGCCGGCTGACCTCCTCGGCCTCGCGGGACGAGTCGCTTCCCGTGGGCCGCTCCATCCTCGTACCGGACGTCGACCTCGCCGCAGCGGTCCGTTCGGTGGAGAGCACCGCGCAGACCTTCATCGACGAGATCCGCGGCTCCCTCGACTACTACAACGCGTCCTCCCCGCACCACCCGATCTCGCGGGTCGTCATCTGCGGCGGCGGATCGTTGCTGCGCGGACTCGCCGACCGGCTCGGCCAGGCGGTCCGGGTGCCGGTCGAGGAGGGCCGCGCGCTGGGCAGCCTGCGACTGGGCCGCACCGGGCTGACCGAGGATCAGTTGCACCAGGTCGAACCGCTGGCCGCCACCCCGGTGGGCCTCGCACTGGGAGGTCTGCGATGAGTGCGATGAACGGCTCTTCGACCATCGCCACCGACGCCGACGCCGACGCCGACGAGATGGTCGTCCCGCTGGTATCGATGTACCCGGTGGCCCGGGTCGACCTGATGCCGCCGGAGATCGCTGCCCAGCGCCGTTTCCGACGCGCCAAGCGGGTCATGGCGGTCGTCGTGCTGGCTTGCGTCGCGGTCGGGGGGGCGGCCTACCTGGTGTCCTGGCGCAGCGCGCAGGCAGCGTCGGACGCGCTGCTGGTGGAGCAGGCGCGGACCACCATGCTGACCGCGCAGGCCTCGACCTACCGCGAGGTTCCACAGGTGCTGGGCGCCATCGATCGCTCCCGAACCGCGCTCAGCTCGTCGATGCAGCGCGAGATCCCGTGGTATCCGTACTTATACCAGCTGAGCCTGTCCGCACCGCAGTCGCTGTGGTTCGAGACCATCACCTTCACGGCGCTGGCGTCCGACGCACCCGCCACCGACCCACTGGCCCCGTCCGGGGCGGTCGCGACGGTCACCACGACGGGCCGCGCCCTGTCCTACGACGACGTCGTCACATGGGTCGACGACATGGACACGGTGACCTCATGGGAGCACGCACTGCTCTCCGATGCCGCCGACGACCCCACCTCAACGGTGGTCTCGTTCACTTCGACGGCACGGCTCAGCGTCGAGGCGTTCAGCAACCGCTACGCGCCCGGCACCACCCTGCCCCCGGTCACCACACCAGGCGACCCGACCACCGAGACGAGTGAGTGACGTGACGCTGACCAAGACCGCCGGCTGGTCGCTGGCCACCGCCCTGCTCTGCGTTGTACTGCTGGTCGCCGCATGGTTCCTGCTCATCGAACCGCAGCGGGCCACCGCCGCCGAGACGCGCACCCAGACCGAGTCGGTGCGGCAGCAGAATCTGCAACTGGCGGCACGGATCGACCAGCTGCGAGTGGAGTTCGCCAACCTGCCCAACCGTAAGGCCGAACTGCTCGGTATCCGGCAGGCGCTACCCGACGTCGCCCTCCTCGACCGGCTGCTGGACGAGATCAGCACCGCTGCGCTGGAGGCCCCGGTGAACCTGGACAGCATCACCACCAGCGAGCCCGTCGCGCTCGTCGGCGAGACGGGCGCCGCCCCCGATACCGCAACCGGTGGCGCTACCGATGCGGTGACCACCAGTGCTGCCGGTGCCCCGACGAGTGGTGCGACCGGCGCATCCACTGCCGCCGCGACGCCGGCATCCGGAGACTCCGTCGCGGCCGGCGCTGCGCCCGGTACGCCACCCGCGGTCGTGCCGGGCGTCGCGGTGCTGGCGGCCATTCCGCTCTCGCTGAGCAGCACCGGTGACTACTTCAGCATCGCCGCCTTCCTCAAGACGCTGCAGACCGTCATCGACCGGGCCTTGATCATCGACACCGTGTCCGTCGACATGGCCACCGCGGACGGCAGCACCGGGGCGGCCACCGACCAGGTCAGCGTCAGCATCACGGGACGGGTCTTCGTCTTCGTGGACCCCGATTCGGTCCCGAGCCCCACGGCAACCATCGGTACCGCTTCGACCGCCATTGGAGGCACGTCATGACGCTCACCGACACCTACGTCGAGCCTGACGTCCACGCCGTGGCTCCCGAGCGCAACCGTCGTAACCGGCTGGTCCCGGTGCTGCTCGTCGGAGTCCTGCTGCTCATCACGGCAGGGGCGGTCGGCGCCTGGGCGCTCACCGGCGGCGGCACCGCACCCGCCGCCGAGGTGCAGGCCCGTCCCACCGCCAGTCCGACGGCCGCCCCCTCCAGCCAGACGCCGCCGGCCGCCGACAGCCCCACGGCCGAGGTCCTCGGCCGCGACGTGTTCGCGCCATTGGTCGACGTCGCACCCGCCGGGCCCGGCGACGGGATCACCGCCGGGTCGGTCGAGGTCACTCCAGCACCGACCGCGGCACCGCCGCCGACGGTCACGGCCGAAGGACCCACCTCCACTGTCACCCGGACCCAGGTCGGCACCACGGTGACGGTGACCGGCACCACGACCGTCGCGGGACCGACCGGCACCGTGACCACGACGACCGGATTCACCTACGTCGTCAAGGTCGCAAGCGTCACCGCACCGGCGGTCGCCGACTCCGACGCCTCGTTCATCGTCAACGGGACCCCGTTCACCGCCGCCGCGGGCAACCTGTTCGCCGGGGTGTTCACCTATGTCGACTACGACGCGGGCACGGGTCTGGTGTCCTTCACGTACGGCACCGCCCTCGTTCAGATCGGCGTGGGGCAGACCGTCGGCGTGCAGTAGGGCCTGCCCGCCGCCACCACCGCGAGCCCGCGTCTGCCACGATGCCGCTCGTGTCGTCGCTGCGTTGGCTCACCGCGGGTGAGTCTCACGGTCCCGCCCTGCTCGGTGTCATCGAGGGGGTTCCGGCCGGCGTCGAGGTGAGCACGGGCACCATCGCCGCGGCACTGGCCCGGCGCCGCCTCGGCTACGGCCGTGGTGCCCGGATGTCGTTCGAGGCCGACGAGGTCGAGATCCTCGCCGGTGTCCGGCACGGCCTGACGATGGGTGGCCCCGTCGCGATCCGGATCGGCAACACCGAGTGGCCGAAGTGGTCGACGGTGATGTCAGCGGACCCCGTACCACCGGGGGAACTGGCCGGGCTGGCCCGGAACGCGCCGCTGACCCGGCCGCGGCCAGGGCACGCCGATCTGGTCGGGATGCAGAAGTACGGCTTCGACGACGCCCGTGCCGTGCTGGAACGGGCCAGCGCCCGCGAGACCGCCACCCGGGTCGCGCTGGGATCGGTGGCCGAGGCGCTGCTGCAGCAACTGGGCGGGGTGCGGGTGCTCAGCCACACCGTCTCGATCGGCCCGGTCGAGGTGCCGCCCGAGGCACCCCTGCCCGCGCCGGTCGACGTCGCGGCGCTGGATGCCGACCCGATGCGCTGCCACCACGCGCCGACCAGCACGCTGATGGTCGCCGAGGTCGACGCCGCCCGACGCGAGGGAGACACCATCGGCGGAATCGTGGAGGTGCTGGCCTACGGGTTGCCGCCAGGACTCGGCAGCTTCGTGCACGCCGACCGGCGGCTGGACGCCCGGCTCGCCGGTGCCGTGATGAGCGTGCAGGCCGTCAAAGGCGTCGAGATCGGCGACGGGTTCCGCACGGCCGCCCGGCGCGGGTCGGTGGCCCACGACGAGATCGAGACCGACGGCGCCGGTGAGCTGCGCCGCCGCAGCAACCGGGCGGGTGGCACCGAGGGTGGCATGTCGACCGGCGACGTGCTGCGGGTGCGGGCCGCCATGAAACCGATCAGCACCGTGCCGCGGGCGCTTGACACCGTCGACGTCCGCACCGGCGAACCCGCCAAGGCCATCAACCAGCGCTCCGACGTGTGCGCGGTCCCCGCCGCCGGGGTCGTGGCCCAGGCCGTGGTGGCGCTGGTGCTGGCCGAGGCCATGCTGGAGAAGTTCGGTGGCGACAGCATCGCGGAGACGGCACGCAACCTCGCGGGCTACCTCGACGCTCTGGCCGTCGCCGGCGCGGATCGGCCGCCACGATGACCGGCCCGGTCGCCGTGCTCGTCGGGCCGCCGGGCGCGGGCAAGACCACGGTCGCCCAGGTGCTCGCGGCGCGGCTCGGCGTGACCGCCCGTGACACCGACGCCGATGTCGAGGCGAGCACTGGTCGCAGCATTTCCGACATCTTCATCACCTCCGGGGAGGCCGCCTTCCGCGACCTCGAGCGCGCCGCGGTGGCCAGGGCGCTTGCCGAGCACGACGGCGTCGTCGCCGTGGGCGGCGGAGCCCCGCTGGACCCGGCGTCACGCGAGCTGCTCGCGGGTGGCCCGGTGGCCTTCCTCGACGTCGCGCTGGCAGCCGCCGCCCGCCGGGTCGGGTTCGACGCCCCACGGCCGCTGCTGCTGGACTCACCCCGCGCCGCGTGGACCCGGCTGATGTCGGCCCGGCGGCCGGTTTACACCGAGATCGCCCAGGTCACCGTGGACACCACGGACCTGACGCCGGACGAGGCCGCCGAGGCGGTCGCTGTCGGCCTCGGCCTCCTGCGGCCCCGGCCATGACCGTCACCGTCACGGTGGCCGCTGAGCGGCCCTACGACGTGGTCATCGGGCGCGGCCTGCTGGCGCAGGTCCTCGACCTGCTGGCCCCGGCACCTCGCAAGGTGCTGCTGATCCACCCGCGGGCGCTGCGGGCCACCGGTGAGGCGATCCGTGACGAGCTGGCCGAAACGGGGCTGCAGCCTTTCGTCGCGGAGGTGCCCGACGGGGAGGATGCCAAGACCTCCGCCGTCGCGGCCTTCTGCTGGCAGGTGCTGGGTCAGGCGACGTTCACCCGCAGCGACGTGGTGCTGGGAGTCGGTGGGGGAGCGGTCACCGACCTCGCCGGATTCGTGGCCGCCACCTGGCTGCGGGGGATCGACGTCGTCGCGGTGCCCACGACGCTGCTGGCCATGGTCGATGCGGCCGTCGGCGGCAAGACCGGCATCAACACCGCCGAAGGCAAGAACCTGGTGGGGGCGTTTCATCACCCGACGGGCGTGGTGTGCGACCTAGCGACGCTGGCCACGGTGCCGGCAAACGACTTGCGGGCCGGTATGGCCGAGGTCGTCAAGTGCGGTTTCATCGCCGATCCCGCGATCCTCGACATCATCGAGGCGGACCCGGACGCCGCCTGCGACCCGAACGGCACCGTCATCGCCGACCTCATCCGGCGGGCGGTGACCGTCAAGGCCGAGGTCGTCGTGGCCGACTTCCGTGAATCCGGGCGCCGGGAGATCCTCAACTACGGCCACACCTTCGCCCATGCGCTGGAAACCGTCGAGCGTTACCAGTGGCGCCACGGCGCTGCCGTCAGCGTCGGCCTGGTCTACGCCGCCGAGCTCGCCCGGCTCAGCGGGTCCCTGGGGGAGGAGGCCGTGCAGCGCCACCGCCGGGTGCTGCAATCGCTCGGCCTGCCGGTGAGCTACCGGGGCGACCGGTGGCCGCAGCTCTACGAGGTGATGCGCCGGGACAAGAAGGCCCGCGGCGACCTGCTGCGGTTCGTGGTGCTGGACCGGGCCGGGCGCCCGACCCGACTGGAAGGACCCGACCCGGGCCTCCTGCAGGCCGCCTACTCGGAGATCAGCGCATGACGGATCAGCATGCCCCGGAACGGGACCCGACCGAGGCCGCGCCTTCGCGCGCCGTCCTCGTCCTGTCCGGACCCAATCTCGGCCGGCTGGGCAGCCGCGAACCCGAGGTCTACGGTCACGCCGACTATGCGTCGCTGGCGTCCACCGCGGTGGCCCTCGGCACCCGGCTCGGGCTGAGCGTCCAGATGCGGCAGAGTGACGACGAGGCCGAACTCATCGGCTGGCTGCACGAGGCCGTCGACACCGGCGCGGCCGTGGTGCTCAACCCCGCCGCGTTCACCCACTACTCCTACGCGCTGCGCGACGCCGCGGCGCTGGTGACCGCCGCGGGCCTGCCGCTGATCGAGGTCCACCTGTCCAACCCCGGCTCCCGCGAGGCTTTCCGGCACACCAGCGTGATCACGGCTGTGGCCAGCGGGGTCATCGCCGGCTTCGGGCAGGAGTCCTACGCGCTCGCGCTGACCGCGATCGCGCGCGGCTACGATGCGGCCCGTGGCGACGACGAATGATCTGAAGAACGGGATCGTGCTCAACATCGACCGCCAGCTGTGGTCGGTGGTGGAATTCCAGCACGTGAAGCCCGGGAAGGGCCCTGCCTTCGTCCGCACCAAGCTCAAGCACGTGATGTCGGGGAAGGTCGTCGACCGGACGTTCAACGCCGGTCTGAAGATCGAGACCGCGAACGTCGACAAGCGCGACATGCAGTACCTGTACAAGGACGGCGAGGACTACGTCTTCATGGACACGTCCAACTACGACCAGATGTCGATCCCGCCCGCGGTGGTCGGCGACGTCGCCAACTTCATGCTGGAGAACCAGGACGCCGTGGTCGCGGTACACGAGGGGGTCCCGCTGTACGTCGAGCTGCCCGCTTCGGTGGTATTGGAGATCACTTACACCGAGCCGGGCCTGCAGGGCGACCGCTCGACCGGCGGCACGAAGCCCGCGACGGTCGAGACCGGGCACGAGATCCAGGTGCCGCTGTTCCTGGAGACCGGCACCAAGGTCAAGGTCGACACCCGTACCGGGGACTACCTCGGCCGCGTGAACTGACCCGATGGCGGCCCGGCACAAGGCACGCAAGCGAGCGCTGGACGTGCTGTTCGAGGCCGAGCAGCGGGGGATCGACGTGATGGGCCTGCTGGCCGAACGGTCGCTTGACGCCGATCGGCCGATGCCGGCGTACACGGTCCAGGTCGTCAACGGCGTCACCGAGCATCGTGCCCGTCTCGACGAGCTGCTGACCACCTACTCCCAGGGGTGGTCGGTCGAGCGGATGCCGGCCGTGGACCGCTCCCTGCTGCGGATCGGATTGTGGGAGCTGCTGCACAACGACGAGGTCAGTGACGAGGTCGCGATCTCCGAGGCCGTCGAGTTGGCCTCGGAGCTGTCCACCGACGACTCGCCCCGCTTCGTCAACGGACTGCTGGCGCGGGTGGCGGCGCTGCGGCACACCCTCGCCTGAGCCCAGCCCGGCCTGGCGTGTGCCGCAACGACGTGATGACGATTACTCGATGACGGCCCGGCGGGCGTCGGGGTCCAGGACGTTCCATGCGATCAATTGCTCCACCAGCGCCGACGCCGGCATGTCGTAGATCACCGCCAGCGAGCGCAGGTCGTCGGCGCGGATGGAGAGCACCTTGCCGTTGTAGTCGCCGCGCTGGCTCTGAATGGTCTGGGCGTAGCGGGCCAGCGGCCCGGCGCGCTCGGCCGGGACGTTCAGCAGCCGTTCCAGGTCGAGGACCAATCGCGGCGGCGGTTCACCGGCGCCGGTCGGTGTGCCGTCGGGCAGCAGCGCCTGCACCGGAACGCCATAGAAATCGGCGAGCTCGGCGAGGCGCTGGACGGTGACTGCTCGGTCGCCGCGCTCGTAGGAACCGACCACGACCGCTTTCCAGCGGCCTGCGGACTTCTCTTCGACGCCATGCAGTGACATGCCTTGCTGCGTCCGGATGGCGCGCAGCCGGGACCCGAGTGCTCGGGCGTAGTCGGTAACCACCCGACCAGAGTCACGGAGAGTGACATTGTTCGTCAAGGGCAGTGTGGGATGGAATCACCCGATCGCTGCAAACAGCCGCGTTGTGGGCTACTGTTTGGGCGACCGACGACCTTTAACTCCGTCCTGAGAGGCGGGGAAGGAAGTCCTGATGACCCATGTACTGACCGCGACGGAGATGTCTCGGGCGATCACCCGGCTCGCCCACGAGATCCTGGAGTCCAACGGCTCCTCCGCCGACCTGATGCTGCTCGGCATTCCCACCCGCGGCGTACCACTGGCCCGGCGGTTGGCGGTGCTGCTCACCGAATTCAGTGGACAGGCACCCGACGTGGGGGCGCTGGACATCACGATGTACCGCGACGACCTGGATCGCTCGCCCACCAGAATTCCCGGGACCACCGACATCCCCGGCCCGGTCACCGATCGTGTCGTCGTCCTCGTCGACGACGTGTTGTTCTCGGGTCGGACGATCCGGGCGGCGCTGGACGCGCTGCGTGACCTCGGGCGGCCCGCCGCGGTCCGGCTCGCCGTGCTCGTCGACCGCGGCCACCGCCGGCTGCCGATCCGGCCCGACCACGTCGGACGCAACCTGCCCACATCGATGTCGCAGCGGATCCGGGTCCGGCTGACCGAGACCGACGGCGAGGATGCCGTGGAGCTGACTGAGCTGGGGCCGGATCAGTGAGACACCTGCTGTCCACCGCCGACCTCGACGCGGAGTCGGCCATCGCCCTGCTGGACACCGCCGAGGAGATGGCGGCGACGGCCCACCGCGAGCAGCGCAAACTTCCGGCCCTGCGCGGGCGGGCGGTGGTCAATGTCTTCTACGAGGACTCCACCCGCACCCGGGTGTCCTTCGAGGCGGCTGCCAAGCGGCTCTCGGCCGACGTGATCACGTTCTCCGCGAAGGGCTCCAGCGTGTCCAAGGGCGAGAGCCTCAAGGACACCGCGCTGACGCTGCAGGCCATCGGCGCCGACGCAGTCGTCATCCGTCACCCCTCAGCAGGCGCCGCCGCCCGCCTGGCCGGCTGCGGCTGGGTGGACGCGGCGGTCATCAACGCGGGCGACGGCCGGCACGAGCACCCGACCCAGGCGCTGATCGACGCCTTCACGATCCGGCGCCACCTGGCCCCCCGGCAGAGCGACCTGGCCGGGCTGCACGTGGCGATCGTCGGCGACGTGCTTCACTCCCGGGTCGCCCGGTCGAACATCTGGCTGCTCACCACGCTGGGCGCCCGCGTCACACTTGTCGCGCCACCCACATTGCTGCCGATCGGAATCGACGAATGGCCGTGCCAGGTGTCCTTCGACCTGGATCCCGTGCTCGTCGGCGTCGACGCGGTCATGATGCTCCGGGTACAGGCCGAACGGATGGCCGGGGCCTTCTTCCCCAGTCCGCGGGAGTACTCCCGGCGCTACGGTCTGGACGCCCGTCGGCTGGACCGGCTTGCGCCGCACGCACTGGTGATGCACCCCGGCCCGATGAACCGTGGTCTGGAGATCAGCGCGGAGGCCGCGGACGGCGACCGCTCGGTGATCGTCGAACAGGTCAGCAACGGCGTCGCGGTCCGGATGGCTGTGCTGTTCCACCTGCTGACCGGTCGCGGTAGTAGCGGTGGCAGCAGCGGCAGCGGCACCCCGAAGGAGGCATGAGTGACCGATTGGCTGATCACCGGAGCGAGGCCGCTGGGCGGCCCGATCGCGTCCATCCTGCTCTGCGGCGGCCGGGTGGCGGCGCTGGGAGCCGACGCCGACTCGCGCGGCGGCGACGCCCGGCGACTGGATGCCACCGGCCTCGTCGCGCTGCCCGGGCTCGTCGACCTGCACACCCACCTGCGTGAACCTGGCCGGGAGGATGCCGAGACCGTGGCGTCGGGCACCCTGTCCGCCGCATTGGGCGGCTTCACGGCGGTGCACGCGATGGCCAACACCTCTCCGGTGGCCGACACCGCCGGGGTGGTGGAGCAGGTATGGCGGCTGGGCCGCGAAGCCGCCTGGTGCGACGTGCGCCCGGTCGGGGCGGTGACCGTCGGCCTCGGCGGGCAGCAGCTCGCCGAGATGGGGGCGATGGCGGAATCGGCCGCCCGGGTCAGGGTCTTCAGCGACGACGGGCACTGCGTTGCCGACGCCGCCGTGATGCGCCGCGCACTGGAGTACGTCCGTGCCGTCGACGGCGTCATCGCCCAGCACGCTCAGGAACCCAGCCTCACGGTCGAGGCGCAGATGAACGAGGGCGCCGTCTCCGCCGTCCTCGGGCTGCCGGGCTGGCCCTGCGTCGCCGAGGAGGCGATCGTCGCTCGCGACGTGCTGCTCGCGGCCCACGTCCGCAGCCGGGTGCACATCTGCCATGTCTCCACCGCGGGCAGCGTGGCGATCCTGCGGCATGCCAAGGCCGCCGGGATGCCGGTCACGGCCGAGGTCACCCCCCACCACCTGCTGCTCACCGACGAACTGGTCCGAAGCTACGACCCGGTGTACAAGGTCAACCCGCCGCTGCGGACGCAGGCCGACGTCGAGTCCCTGCGTTGGGCGGTGGCCGACGGCACCATCGACGCCATCGCCACCGACCACGCGCCGCACCCCGTCGAGGCCAAGGAGTGCGAGTGGTCGGCGGCGGCGATGGGCTTCAGCGGGCTGGAGACCGCCCTGGCGGTGGTGCAGCTGGCACTGGTGGACACCGGCCTACTGAGCTGGGAGGGGGTGGCCGACCGGATGTCGGCCGCCCCGGCCAGGATCGGCCGCCTCGACGACGCGGGCCTGGGCGATGCCGCTCACACCGGTTCGCTGGCAGTGGGTGGACCGGCCAACGTGACGCTGTACGACCCGGCGGCGCCATGGGTACCGCGGCCCGAGGAGTTGCGCTCGCGCGGCAGTAACACACCCTTCGCCGGCCATCAGCTGCCCGGCCGGGTGGTGGCGACGTTCCTGCGTGGCCGCCCGACGGTGCTCGCGGGGGAGCCCGTGACCGATGGTGAGCTGCCCACCCGCCTGACCCGCGTCAGTGTCGGAGCCGGTGGCGGTGACGGTGACGACGTGAATGTCGGCGAGGATGAACGGGTGGGAGCACTTCATGGCTGACTGGCAGGCGGGGCTCGTCGTCCTGGCGGCGGTGCCGCTGCTGTGGGGTCTGATGTACGTGGGGTGGCGGGCCAGGGGGCGGCGGCAGCGGGACCTCGCGGCGCTACCGGTCCCGCCGGCGGACTTCGTCGCGGACCGGGTGCCCGGCGTCGACGGGGTGTACGTGTCCACCGTCACCTCCGGTGACTGGCTGGACCGGGTGGTGGCCCACGGCCTCGGGGCCCGCAGCACAGCAACGTTGTGGGTGGGTGCCACCGGCCTGCTGTGGCGGCGGACCGGTGCGGGCGACGTCTTCGTGCCCACGGCCGATGTCGAGGCGGTGCGGCGCGACCGCGGTCAGGCCGGCAAGTTCACCGCCGAGCGAGGCGTCCTCATCGTCACCTGGCGGCTGGGCGGGCGGCGGCTGGACACCGCGTTCCGGCCCCGCGACTTGACCGCGATGGCATCGATCGAGGCCGCGATCGGCGGGCTGCTCGCCAAGACCCAGGGGGAGGCTGCATGACGGAGCCGGCGGTGCTGGTCCTGGAGGACGGTCGGACGTCCGCGGGCCAGGCCTACGGCGCGCGTGGCGCGACCATCGGCGAAGCGGTCTTCGCCACCGGGATGACCGGCTACCAGGAGACGCTGACCGACCCGTCCTATCACCGCCAGGTCGTCGTGATGACGGCACCGCACATCGGCAACACCGGCGTCAACGCTCACGACGCGGAGTCCGCGCGGATCTGGGTGGCCGGGTTCGTCGTGCGCGACCCGGCCCGGCGGGTCTCGAACTGGCGTTCCGAGGGCTCCCTGGACGACGCCCTGGGCGAGGGTGGCGTCGTCGGGATCAGTGGGATCGACACCCGGGCGCTGGTGCGCCACCTGCGCGAGCGCGGACCCATGCGGGTGGGCGTGTTCTCCGGCACGGCGCAGGCGGCATCCCGGGACGACCTGCTGGCCGAGGTCCTGGCGGCGCCGGTGATGACCGGCGCGGACCTGGTGGCCGACGTCACGACGCGCCAGTCGTACGTGGTCCCAGCGGTCGGCGAGCGCCGGCTCACTGTCGCCGTGCTGGACCTCGGCATCAAGACCGCCACCAGCCGGCAGCTGGCCCAGCGCGGCATCGAGGTGCACGTGCTGCCGGCAACCGCGACGACCCGCGATGTGCTGGGCGTCCCGTCGGCAACCGGCCGCAGCGGCCCCGATGGGGTCTTCTTCTCCAACGGGCCGGGCGACCCGGGCGCCACGGACGGGCCGGTGGACGTGCTGCGGGGGGTGCTCGACACGGGGGTGCCGTTCTTCGGCATCTGCCTGGGCAACCAGTTGCTCGGCCGGGCACTGGGCTTCGGCACGTACAAGTTGCCGTACGGCCACCGCGGGCTGAACCAGCCGGTCCTGGACCGTGCCACCGGCCGTGTCGAGATCACCGCGCACAATCACGGATTCGCGGTCGACGCCCCGCTCGACGGCCCGGTGCCGGCACCGGTCGGGGGTCTCGGCCGGGTCGAGGTCAGCCACGTCGCGCTCAACGACTCGGTGGTCGAGGGCCTGCGGCTGCTCGACCGGCCGGCCTTCAGTGTGCAATACCACCCCGAGGCGGCCGCCGGCCCGCACGACGCCGACCACCTCTTCGACCGATTCGTGAGACTCATGACCCACCGAGAGCAGGCCAGCTGATGCCCCGCCGCACCGACATCGGCAGCGTCCTCGTGATCGGCTCCGGGCCGATCGTCATCGGGCAGGCCAGTGAGTTCGACTACTCCGGGACGCAGGCCTGCCGGGTGCTGCGCGCCGAGGGGCTGCGCGTCATCCTCGTCAACAGCAACCCGGCGACGATCATGACCGACCCGGAGTTCGCCGACGCGACCTACGTCGAGCCGATCACCCCCGAGGTCGTCACCTCGATCATCGAGCGGGAACGGCCCGACGTCCTGCTGCCCACCTTAGGTGGGCAGACCGCCCTGAACACCGCGATCGCGCTGCACGAGGCGGGGGTGCTGGAGCGTTACGGGGTCGAGCTGATCGGAGCCGACGTCGCCGCCATCCAGGCCGCCGAGAACCGTGAGGAGTTCAAGGAGGTCGTGCAGCGCGCGGGCGCCGACAGCGCGCGCAGCAGGATCGCCACCACTCTGGCGCAGGCAGAGGCGGCCGGCCTGCACTTCGGCCTGCCGGTGGTCGTCCGGCCGTCGTTCACGATGGGCGGCCTGGGCTCGGGCATCGCACACACCGTCGAGGACCTGCGGGCCATCGCCACCGCCGGGCTGGCCGCCTCGCCGACGCATGAAGTGCTGGTCGAGGAGGGGCTGCTCGGCTGGAAGGAGTACGAGCTCGAGCTCATGCGCGACCGGCACGACAACGTCATCGTGGTCTGCACCATCGAGAACGTCGACCCGATGGGCGTGCACACGGGGGACTCGATCACCGTCGCACCGGCGATGACCCTGACCGACCGCGAGTTCCAGCGGCTGCGGGACATCGGCATCGCCGTCATCCGCGAGGTCGGCGTGGACACCGGCGGCTGCAACATCCAGTTCGCGGTGCACCCGGCCGACGGCCGGGTCGTCGTCATCGAGCTCAACCCGCGGGTCTCGCGCTCGTCCGCGCTGGCCAGCAAGGCCACCGGCTTCCCGATCGCCAAGATCGCGGCCAAGCTGGCGATCGGCTACACCCTGGACGAGATCACCAACGACATCACCGGGAACACGCCGGCCAGCTTCGAACCCACCATCGACTACGTCGTGGTCAAGGTGCCGCGGTTCGCCTTCGAGAAGTTCCCCCAGGCCGAGCAGACGCTGACGACCACGATGAAGTCCGTCGGCGAGGCGATGGCGATCGGGCGCAATTTCACCGAGGCGCTGCAGAAGGCGCTGCGCTCGGTGGAGCGGCCTGCGTCGATGTTCGGCTGGACCGCCCCCGTGGTCACCGGGGCGGCACTGGACGCGCTGGTCGCCGGCACGGCTGTCCCCACCCAGGACCGCCATGTCGCAGTGCAGCAGGCACTGCGATCCGGTGCCGACGTCGACGACCTGGCCCGCACCACCGGTATCGATCCGTGGTTCGTCGACCAGATCGCCCTGCTGAACGAGGTCGCGGCCGAGGTGGCCGAGACCGGCCCGGACCCGCAGGTGTTGCGGCGGGCGAAGCGGCACGGCTTCTCCGACGCTCAGATCGGGGCGCTGACCCAGACCAGCGAGGACGTGATCCGGGGCCTGCGCCACGCCGCCGGGATCCGGCCGGTCTTCAAGACCGTCGACACCTGCGCGGCGGAGTTCGCCGCGCGAACCCCGTACCACTACTCCACCTACGACACCGAGGACGAGATCACCGTCACCGGCCGGCGCAAGGTGATCATCCTGGGCAGCGGGCCCAACCGGATCGGTCAGGGGATCGAGTTCGACTACTCCTGCGTCCACGCCGCGTTCGCGCTGCGCGACGCGGGTTTCGAGACGGTCATGGTCAACTGCAACCCGGAGACGGTGTCGACCGACTACGACACCGCCGACCGGCTGTATTTCGAGCCCCTGACCATCGAGGACGTCCTGGAGGTCGTGGCGGCCGAGCGCCGCAGTGGTGAGGTCGTGGGCGTCATCGTGCAGCTGGGTGGGCAGACCCCGCTGGGCCTGGCCGAGCCGCTCGAGCGGGCGGGGGTACCGATCCTCGGCACCCCGCCCGCCGCGATCGCACTGGCCGAGGACCGCGCCGCGTTCGGCCGGGTGCTGGCCGACGCCGGGCTCAGCGCACCGCGCTGGGACACCGCGGTCAGCCTCGACGGCGCCGCCGCCGTCGCTCGGCGGGTCGGCTACCCGGTGCTGGTGCGCCCCTCGTTCGTTCTCGGCGGCCGCGGTATGGAGGTCGTCGACGACGACGAGGCGATGGCGACCTACGCCGCCCGCGCGCTGCACGGCGGGATCGTCGTCGACGCCGCCCGGCCGCTGCTCATCGACCGGTTCCTCGACGACGCGATCGAGATCGACGTGGACGCACTGTGCGACGGTGACGAGGTCTATCTCGGTGGGGTGATGGAGCACATCGAGGAGGCCGGCGTGCACTCGGGCGACTCGGCGTGCACGCTGCCCTCGATCACCCTCGGGCAGCGCACGCTGGATGAGGTCCGGGCGGCCACCGAGGCGATCGCCCGCGGCGTCGGTGTCCGCGGCCTGCTCAACGTGCAGTTCGCCCTGGCCGGGACCGTGCTGCACGTGCTCGAAGCCAATCCCCGCGCCAGCCGCACCGTGCCGTTCGTGTCCAAGGCGACCGCGGTGCCGCTGGCCAAGGCGGCGGCCCGGGTGATGGCCGGGGCGAGCATCGCGCAACTGCGTGTCGAGGGCTTGCTGCCGGCCTCGGGTGATGGCGAGTCCCACCCGCCGCAGGCCGTCTCGGTCAAGGAGGCGGTGTTGCCGTTCAAACGATTCCGCACCTCGGCCGGCCAGGTCGTCGATTCGGTGCTTGGTCCCGAGATGCGCTCGACCGGTGAGGTGATGGGCATCGACGTCGATTTCCCCCGGGCGTTCGCGAAGTCCCAGACCGCCGCGTACGGCGGCCTGCCCCGCGGCGGGCGGGTCTTCGTCTCGGTCGCCGACCGGGACAAGCGGGGGATGCTGGGACCGGTGAGCCGCCTCGCCTCGCTCGGCTTCGAGATCATCGCCACCACCGGGACGGCGCAGACGTTGCGCCGCCACGGTGTCCCGGTCAGCCCGGCCCGCAAGTTCAGTGAGGGCACCGGACCCGATGGCACCCCGACGATCGTCGCTCGGATCCTGGCCGGCGAGATCGCGATGATCGTCAACACGCCGTCCGGGAGGGCGGCACGCGCCGACGGGTATGAGATCCGCTCCGCCGCGGTGGGGGTCGACGCGCCGATCATCACCACCGTGCAGCAGCTGGCGGCGGCGGTGGCGGGTATCGAGGCGGTGGGGGCCGACGGTTACGAGGTGCGCAGCCTGCAGGAGCACGCCATGGCCGTCACCAGTGCTCGACCGGATGCGGTGCCCGGTGCCCGGCCCGGGGCGGCCGCGACATGACCCTGGCGGAGGTCGTCTCGATCGAGCCGCTGGGGGAGTACTGGCGCCTCGTGCTCGCGGCCGAGGAGTTGGGCATCGCCCGACCCGGCCAGTTCCTGGCAGTGGCGACCGGCGGGCCATCATCCGCCCAGATCGTCGCCCGGGCGTTCAGCGTCCACGACGCAGACCCGGGGGCGGGCACCGCATCACTGGTGATCGCCGTGGTCGGGTCGGGCACCGCGTGGCTGGCGCAGCGAAGGCCAGGGGACACGGTCCCGGTCACCGGACCGCTCGGCACCCGCTTCACGCTGCCCGGCAGTGGCGGGATCTGGCTGGGCGTCGGTGGCGGCTACGGCACCGCTGCGCTGGCCTGGGCCGCTCGCGAGGCGACAGCCGGCGGCGCGATCACGGGGGTGATCGCCGGCGCCGCCACCGCGGCCCGGCTGTGCGACGTGGCGGGGCTGCGCGCGGGCGTGGGGGAGCGGCTGTGGTTGAGCACGGACGACGGCTCGGCGGGGACCCGCGGCAGGGTGACGGATCTGCTCGACGCCGCCCTGACGCGTTTACGGGCGGCGGCGAGCGACCACGGCGTCGCGGACCCCTCGGTCACGGTGGCTGCGTGCGGGCCGATGGCCATGCTCGCCGCGGTGACCCGGCAGAGCGCCGCGAACTACGCCACGGGAGTGCGCGTCGAGGTCGCTGTGGAGGAGCAGATGGCGTGCGGCATCGGCGTGTGCATGACGTGCGTGATCCCGGTGATGGGCGAGGACGGGATCACCCGGATGACCCGGACGTGCACCGCCGGACCGGTGCTCGACGCGGCGACGGTTCGCTGGGACGCGGTGACATCCGACGGCAGCTCGGTTCCGGACGACGCCTGGGGGGCACCCGCGATGGCCGGACGATGACGGTCGCCGCGACCCGTCGGGCCGCCGCAGCACCGACATCGGCTCTCCTGGACACCACGCTGCGGGCACCGAACGGATCCATCTCGCTGCGATCGGCGGTGCTGACGGCGAGCGGCTGCTCTGCCGCGGGCCGCGAGTTGCAGCCCTACGTGGACCTGCGAGCGCTGGGGGCGGTGGTGACCAAGTCGGTGATGGCTCGCCCTCGCAGCGGCCGCGGCACCCCCCGGATGGCCGAAACGCCGTCGGGAATGCTCAACTCGATCGGCCTGCAGGGGCCCGGCATCGACGCCTTCATCGCCGAGGACCTGGCTTGGCTGGCGGACCATGGCGTGGCTGCTGTGGTCTCGATCGCGGGCGAGGACATCGCCGAGTTCGCCGGGGTCGCCGAGACGCTGCACCGCAGCCTGGCGGGCTCGCCGGACCTGGCCCGGACCGTGGTCGCTGTCGAGGTGAACATCTCCTGCCCCAACGTCGCCAACCGGGGCCTGGTCTTCGCCTGCGACCCGGCGGCCGCCGCCGACGTCATCACCGCGGTGCGGGAACAGACCGATCGGGCATTGCCGGTGCTCGCCAAGCTGTCACCGGACGTCACCGACATCGCGGCGATCGCCGGCGCCTGCCTCGCGGCCGGAGCCGACGGCCTCACCCTGATCAACACCACTCTCGGCGTCGCCATCGACACCGACCGGATGGCGCCGGCGCTCGCCCGGGTCACCGGTGGCCTGTCCGGGCCCGCGATGCGCCCGATCGCGGTGCGGTGCGTGTGGCAGGTTCACGCCGCCATGCGTGCGGGCGTGCTGCCCGACGCCCCCATCATCGGTGTCGGTGGCATCCGCACCGGCAGGGACGCGGCGCAGTTCGTGCTCGCCGGCGCGGCCGCCGTGCAGGTCGGGACGGCGGGTTTCGCCGATCCGGGCGCGCCGCAACGCGTTGCCGGGGAACTGGCCGCGTGGCTGGCGGCCTGCGGCGAACCGAGACTGTCCACCCTGGTCGGACGCGCCCACGAGGCAGTCGGGTGAGCGCCGGCGCCGTTGCGCCGGACTCGACGTTCGCGGCCCGGCTGGTGGCTGGGCTCGCCCGCTTCGGCCCGGTGTGCGCAGGGATCGACCCACACCCGCCGTTGCTGCGGGATTGGCAGCTGCCGGTGAGCGCGGCCGGTGCCCGCGAGTTCGGTTACCGGGTCGTCGAGGCCGCCGCCACGGTGGTGGCTGTCGTCAAACCCCAGGTCGCCTTCTACGAACGGTACGGATCGGCCGGTTTCGCCGCGCTGGAGGATGTGCTGGACCGGTGCCGCGAGGCCGGGCTGCTGGTCATCGCCGACGCCAAGCGGGGCGACATCGGCACCTCCGCCGCGGGGTACGCCGAGGCCTGGCTGGGCGAGGACTCACCGCTGGCCGCCGACGCGGTCACCGTCTCGCCCTACCTCGGCTACGGCTCGCTGCAACCCTTCGTCGAGCAGGCGCGCCGCCGCGGGCGTGGCGTCTTCGTCCTGGCCGTGACGTCGAATCCCGAGGGTGCGCCGTTGCAGCTCGCCCAGCCCGCCGGGGACCGCAGCGTCGCCGCCGCCATCGCCTCGGCCGCCGCGGCCGACAACGTCGAGTACCTGACTGGGCCGGGGTGCGGCACCGCGGCCACCCTGGGGCCGGTCGGCCTCGTCGTGGGCGTGACCTCGGCGAACACCCTGGCCGCAGCCGGCATCGATCTGGTGTCCGTCGGTGGCCCGATCCTCGCGCCGGGACTCGGCACGCAGGGCGGCACCGCCGCCGACGTCGGCCGCATCTTCGGCGCCGTGGCGGCTCGGGTGACGGTCGCGGTGGGGCGGGATGTACTGCGCCACGGGCCCGACGTGGGGCGGCTGCGCGAACAACTCCGACGCCACAATGCGGACACGCAGGCGGCGTTACGCGCATGACCTGCGACGCTGTGGTGGACTCTGCAGCAGCGCGGATTGGCCCAGCGCAGCGTGTGGGTCTAGGTTCACCCCGCCAGGGACCGCATCGGCGGCCCCTCACACCGTCCGGTCGGCGACCGCCGTCCGGCCTGACAGCACGAGGTGACAGGTGCCCCTTCCCCAACTGACCCCCGAGCAGCGGTCGGCCGCTCTCGAGAAGGCCGCAGCGGCCCGTCGGGAACGCGCGGAGATCAAGAACCGACTGAAGAACGCCAGCGGCTCACTGGCCGATGTCATCAACGAGGGCCAGAGCAACGACGTCATCGGCAAGATGAAGGTGTCGGCACTGCTGGAGGCCATGCCTGGTGTGGGCAAGATCCGCGCCAAGCAGATCATGGAGGAGATCGGGATCTCCGAGACCCGCCGGGTCCGTGGCCTGGGTTCCAATCAGATGGAATCCCTGATCACGCGTTTCGCCGCCAAGTAGCCCACGCCACCATCGACGGCATGGCCAGGCCGGTGCCCCAGCAGGGGAGCTGGCCTGGCAGGCTGTCGCCGATGTCCTCCAGCTCCGGTCCGCCCCGGGCGGCTACCGATAGCGTCGGCGGTAGTGCGGGACCGCCGGCGTGTGCACATCCGGTCACCGTGCTGGCCGGCCCCACCGCGGTCGGCAAGGGTACGGTCTCGGCCGACATCCGGCGGCGCTACCCCGACATCTGGATCTCCGTCTCGGCCACCACCCGCATGCCACGGCCGAGCGAGGCCGACGGCGTGCACTACCACTTCGTCAGCGACGCGACCTTCGACGCCATGATCGAAGCGGGGGAGTTCCTGGAGTGGGCCACCATCCACCAGCAGCAACGGTCGGGGACACCGCGGCGCGGGGTCGAGCAGGCCGTCGCCGCGGGCCGCCCGGTGCTGCTGGAGATCGACATCCAGGGCGCCCGTCAGGTGCGCAGGTCGTATCCCAGCGCCGCCTTCGTCTTCTTGGCCCCGCCGTCGTGGGACGAACTCGTCAACCGCCTCGTCGGCCGGGGAACCGAGAACAGCGCCGAGCGTGAGCGACGGCTGGCCAGCGCCAGGGTGGAGTTGGCAGCCGAGTCCGAGTTCGATGTCACGATCGTCAACCGCGACGTTAGCCAAGCAACCGATGACCTCGTACACTTCATCGGTTGGCGGGCGTCGCCCGACGTTGTCACCGCCGGCCCTGAGTCATCGCCTTGACGCTGCCGTGAACGACGTCTGTGAAATGGAGTGCCTGTGTCCTCTCTGCCGGTCGTACCCGAGGGCATCACCAATCCGCCGATCGATGACCTGCTCTCGGTGGTCGACTCCAAGTACGCGCTCGTGATCTACGCGGCCAAGCGCGCCCGTCAGATCAATGCGTACTACGCGCAGCTGGGTGAGGGGCTGCTGGAGTACGTCGGTCCGCTCGTCGAGACGCATGTGCAGGAGAAGCCGTTGTCGGTCGCGCTGCGCGAGATCGACGCCGGGCTGCTGACCATCACGCCGTCCGGCGGCGAGTCGGAATTCGGCTACACCGATCTCACGGCGCTGGAGGCCGGTCCGGACGCGTCGTTCGAGGCCGCGTTCGGCGCCTCCTTCGGCAACCCCTTCGGCGACGGCGAGGATGCCACGGGCTCGCAGACCGCCGGTGACCCCGACGGCGACTCCTCCCGGCAGGCCTGATTCGGGCCGCGGCGTTCTCGGCGCAATCGCCCATGAGCGCCCGAGCGCTGCGTCGCGTCGTCCTGGGTGTCGGCGGCGGCATTGCCGCCTACAAATCCGTCTCCCTGCTGCGCCTGTTCACCGAGGGCGGCCACGACGTCCGGGTCGTGCCGACCGCCGCGGCATTGCGCTTCGTCGGCGAACCCACCTGGTCGGCACTGTCCGGCCACCCTGTCACCACCGACGTCTGGTCGTCGCCGGACGAGGTCCCACACGTCGCTATCGCCCGCATCGCCGACCTCGTCGTGGTGGCGCCCGCGACCGCGGACCTGCTGGCCCGGGCCGCATCGGGACTCGCCGATGACCTGCTCACCAACGTATTGCTGACGGCGCGCTGCCCGGTACTGATGGCGCCGGCCATGCACACCGAGATGTGGGAGCACCCCGCCACCCAGCACAACGTCGAGACGCTGCGGCGCCGGGGCATCGTGGTGCTCGACCCGGACGAGGGCAGGCTGGCCGGCCAGGACACCGGCAAGGGCCGGCTACCGGATCCCGAGGTCATCCACACCGTGGCGCTCTCCCTGCTGCATCCGGTCCCGTCGGGGCCGCTGACGGGGCGGCGGGCCGTCATCAGCGCTGGTGGCACCCGGGAGCCGCTCGACCCGGTCCGCTACCTGGGAAACGCCTCCTCCGGGCGCCAGGGCGTCGCCCTGGCGGAAGCCGCGCGGGACCTCGGGGCCCAGGTCACGCTCGTGGCGGCACATGTGGAGGTGGACCTGCCCGAAGGGGTCGCGATCAGTCGGGTCTCGACCGCCGCTGAACTGCAGCAGGCCATGCGAGCGGCCGCCGTCGACGCAGACGTCATCGTGATGGCCGCGGCCGTCGCTGACTTCCGGCCCGAGGTCGTCGCGGAGCGGAAGATCAAGAAGGGGCCGGCGGACCCGGCACCGCTGCGGCTGGTCCGGACCGTCGACGTACTGGCCTCGCTGGCCGCCGACCGGCCGGCTGCGACCGTCCTGCTCGTGGGCTTCGCCGCCGAGACCGGCGACGCCGACGGCGACGTGCTGCATCACGCGGAGCGCAAGCTGCTGGCGAAGGGTTGCGACGTGCTTGTCGTCAATGACGTCAGCGGCGGCCGGGTGTTCGGGTCGCCGGAGAACGAGGTGGTCATCCTGCGCCGCGTCGGCGACACCGTAGTGACCGCTGCGGAGATCCCGCAGCAGCGCAAGAGCCTTGTCGCCCATGCGATCTGGGACGTGCTGATTCCGTTGCTCGCGTCGGTATCCTCCGCATCGACCGTATCGGCGGAGCGCCTGACCCTGTCGGGTACATCACACTGAGGACCGTGAGGGAGATGGTTATGCAGCTGTTCACGTCGGAGTCGGTGACCGAGGGGCATCCCGACAAGATCTGTGACCAGATCAGCGACGGCATCCTCGACGCCCTGCTCGCCCAGGACCCACGGTCCCGGGTCGCGGTGGAGACCCTCATCACCACCGGCATGGTGCACGTGGCCGGCGAGGTGACCACGGGCGCTTACGTCGAGATACCCCGGATCGTCCGCGACACCATCGTGCGGATCGGGTACGACTCCTCGGTCAAGGGCTTCGACGGCCACTCCTGCGGGGTGGCGGTCTCGATCGGCGGGCAGTCGGCGGACATCGCGCAGGGCGTGGACAAAGCCCACGAGCTGCGGACCGAGGCGGCCGAGGACCCGCTCGACAGCCAGGGGGCGGGCGACCAGGGGCTGATGTTCGGCTATGCCTGCGACGACACCCCCGAGCTGATGCCGTTGCCGATCTCGGTGGCGCACCGCCTGGCGCGCCGGTTGTCGGAGGTCCGACACAGCGGCGCGATGCCGTATCTACGCCCGGACGGCAAGACCCAGGTGACCATCGCCTACGAGGGCGCGACCCCGGTCGCAGTCGACACCGTCGTGGTCTCCACGCAGCACGCCAGCGACATCTCGCTGGAGAACATGCTGACCCCGGACGTCGTGGAGCAGGTCATCCGGCCGGTGCTGGAGTCCCTGGAGCTCGACACCGACGCGACGAGGCTACTGATCAACCCCACCGGGCGATTCGAGATCGGCGGCCCGATGGGTGACGCGGGGCTGACCGGCCGCAAGATCATCGTCGACACCTACGGTGGCATGGCCCGCCACGGCGGTGGCGCGTTCAGCGGCAAGGACCCCTCCAAGGTCGACCGTTCCGCGGCGTACGCGATGCGTTGGGTCGCCAAGAACATCGTCGCCGCGGGCCTGGCACGCCGCTGCGAAGCCCAGGTCGCCTACGCCATCGGTAAGGCGCAGCCGGTGGGGCTGTACGTCGACTGCTTCGAGACCAACACCGTCGACCTCGACGTCATCGTCAAGGCGGTGAAGGAGATCTTCGACCTGCGCCCAGCGGCGATCATCGCGGACCTGGACCTGCTCCGCCCGATCTACCAGGCGACCGCCGCGTACGGACACTTCGGCCGTGAGAACCCGGAGTTCACATGGGAGCAGACGACCCGGGTCGAGGCGCTGCGCCGCGCGGCGGGCGTCTGAGCCAGACACAACCAGTCCTCTTCGGTCGCCGCCCACGGCGGTCGACGCCGGGAGCCGACGGCGCCGCCGCGGAGGTCGCGAGCGGACCGCTGGTGGCCCAGGTCTGCGTCGACGCGCCGGGACCGCACCTGGACCATTCGTTCTCCTATGTCGTCCCGCAGCGGCTCGTCACCGACGTGAGGCCCGGCGTCCGGGTCAGCGTGCCGTTCGCCGGCTCCGACGTGCCCGGGTGGGTGCTGGCGCTCGACGGGCGATCCCCGAGCGAGCCGGGCGGCGACCCGGTGGGCGAGGCGCAGCGGCCGCTGCGAGCGCTGCGCCGCGTCGTCTCGCCGGTCGCCGTGCTGGACCCCGTGGTCGCGACCGTCGCCCGCCTGGTGGCAGACCACTATGCGGGGACGCTGGCCGACGTGTTGCGCACCGCCGTGCCGCCGCGCCACGCCCGGGCCGAAGCCGCCTTCCGCGAAGCGGTCGCGGGCACACCCGCGGCCGCGATCCTCGACGGCGTGCCCGCCGTGCCCGGTCCTGCTCGGCCGCGGCCACCCGGCCAGCCGGTTCTCGGCAGTTGGGGGGACCTCACCGGTGGGCCGGCCCTGCTGCACAGGATCGCCGCGGGACAGGGCCCCGCTGCGGCGGCGTGCTTGCCCACCACTGCCGACCCGTGGCAAGCACTGGCGGTGCTCGCTTCACACGCGGTGCCACGGACCACGCTCGTCCTGGTCCCCGACGCGGCCGACATGGAACTCGCCGCCGCCGCGGTCACGGCTCACAACCCCGGCGCCCGGGTCGTGGTGATCCACCACGACCTGGGGCCGGCCGCCCGGTGGCGGGCCTTCCTGCAGATCCTCACCGGCCTGGCCGACGTGGTGATCGGCACCCGGTCGGCGGCCTTCGCGCCGCTGCCCGGGCTCGGGGTCGTGGCAGTGTGGGACGACGGTGACGACGCACACGCCGAGCCGCGCTCACCCGGCTGGCATGTCCGCGTCGTAGCGGCCCAGCGGGCCCGGGCCGCCGGCGCAGCACTCGTCTTGGCGGCTCATGCCCGCTCCGCGGCTACCCAGCAGCTGGTGGCCACCGGCGCCTGCAAGAGCCTGGAAGCACCCCGGCCGGTCCGGCGCCGTGCCCCCCGGGTCTTCGCTCCCAACCCCGACGACCCGCTGCAGAGCGCAGCCCGGGTGCCGCGCTCGGCTCACCAGGTGATCGCCGAGGGGCTGCGAAGGGGGCCAGTTCTGGTATCCGTACCCCGGCGCGGCTACGCACCGGGCCTTGCGTGCGGCCATTGCCGCGCCCCCGCGTGGTGCCGGCACTGTCACGGTGGCCGGCTGGCCGTGACTTCCGCGGGTGCCGAGCCGGCCTGCTCGTGGTGCGGACGTGCGGATGCCCAGTGGGCCTGCGGTGTCTGCGGGGCCACCGCGCTGCGGGCTGCGGCGGTAGGTGGCCGACGCACTGCGGAGGAACTGGGCCGGACCTTTCCAGGTCACCCCGTGGTGACCTCCGACGGGTCGGGCCGGGTCCACGCTGTGCCGGCGAACGGCGCGCTGGTCGTCGCGACCCCCGGCGCGGAACCCGTGGCGGCCGGTGGGTATGCCGCCGCCGCGATCCTCGACGGCGATTCGACGCTGGCCAGGCCGGGTCTGGCGGCCGGCGAGGACACCGTGCGCCGCTGGCTGCACGTGGTGTCGCTGGTCCGGCCCACCGCCGAGGGCGGCACCGTCGTGCTCGTCGCCGACCCGACAGCGGCGGCGGTCGCAGCCGTCGTCGCGGCCTCACCCGAGCGCTACGCCCAGCGGGTCCTCGCCGAGCGCACCGAATCCGGGCTGCCACCGTCAACCGTGGCAGCGGCGCTGCTGGGCGACCGCACCGTCGTGGCCGAAGCCGCCGCCTGGCTGCGGGGGGAGCCGCCGTTGGCGGAGGGAACGATCTCGCTGTGGTCGGCCGAGCCGGCCGGTGGGGTGGCCCCTGCGGCCGGGAACGCCACGGTGCAGGTACTGGGCCCGGTCCCGACCGGACAGGGAAGGACGCCGGAGCAGGCCCGCCTGCTCGTGCTGGGCGAGCGGGCCGCTGTGGTCGATGCCATGCGCGACGTGCTGCGTCGTCGGGCTGCCCGTCACATCCCGGGCGCCCTCACCGTTCGCGTGGATCCGATCGAGCTGTGATCTGACCCATCCGGGAGTAGCACATGAGGTGCTACTTTTCTGATGTGGAGCGGATCGGGGTCAGGGAACTTCGGCAGCACGCCAGTCGCTACCTCGATCGCGTCAAGGCCGGCGAAACCGTCGAGGTCACCGAGCGCGGCGAACTGGTGGCCCTGCTGGTTCCGCCCTCGCCCGCGACCTCCGCCCGTGAGCGGCTGATTGCCGAGGGCATACTGCGGCCGGCCGCCGAGGCCTTTCGGCTGCCCGAGCGGACCGTGGCGGAGCGACCCACCGGTGCGGTGCTGGACGAGCTGCGCGCGGACGGGTGATCTACCTCGATTCCTCCGCCCTGCTCACATTGCTGTTCGAGGAGCCGGAGAGCTCTGCGCTGGCCGACTGGCTGTCCCAGCGCACCGGCACGCCCAGGATCAGCAGTCAGCTCGCTGTCGTGGAGGTCGGCCGAGCAACCCGGCGGCTGGATCCGCAAGCGCTTGGGGCCGCGCGCAGCCTGCTCCGGCAGCTCGACATGATCCCGATGACGGGGGCGGTGCTGGACCTGGCAGCCGGGCTCGGCGACCCGTTCCTGCGCAGCCCGGACGCCATTCACCTGGCGAGCGCGCTGGCCGTCGCCGAGACGTCGGCCTTCGTCGCCTACGACCATCGGCTCCTGACGGCCGCCGCGGCCGAGGGCCTGGAGCCGAACGCTCCGGGCAGCCGGTGAGGTGGAGGGCACGCGGCCAATAGACTGCGGTCGTGGCGCTCAAGCAGATCAGACTCTTCGGCGACCCGGTCCTGCGCACCCCGGCAGATCCCGTTGTGGACTTCGACAGGGAGCTGCGCGTCCTGGTGTCCGACCTCACCGAGACGATGCTCGATGCCCCCGGCTCCGGACTCGCCGCCCCGCAGATCGGCGTCGGGCTGCGGGTCTTCACCTGGGCGGTCGACGACGAGCTCGGGCACCTGATCAACCCCGACCTCGACCTGTCGACGGAGATGCAGGACGGAGACGAGGGATGCCTCTCTTTCCCCGGCATCTATGCCGATACCCCCCGGGCGCTGCGGGTCGTCGCCAAGGGGTTCTCGATGTACGGCGAACCGGTCACCATCGACGGCACGGCGACTCTGGCACGGGCCATCCAACACGAGACTGATCACCTCGACGGGGTCCTGTTCATCGACCGGCTGGACCGCGAGAGCCGCAAGGCGGCCCTCAAAGCCATCCGCGAGGCGGATTGGGCGGGCTCGACCCCCACCGTCAAGGTCAGCCCGCACCCCACGTTCGGCGCGGCCCGGTAGTGCGGCTCGTCTTCGCGGGGACACCCGACGTCGCGGTCCCCAGCCTCACCGCCCTGATCGGCTCCCGGCACGAGGTCGTCGCCGTCCTCACCCGGCCCGACTCCCCGACGGGCCGCGGCCGCACCACCGCGCCCAGCCCGATCCGGGTCGCAGCCGAGCAGGCCGGCATCGAGGTCCTCACGCCACGGCGCCCGCGCGACCCCGACTTCCTGCAACGGCTGCGTGACCTGGCGCCCGACTGCTGCCCGGTCGTCGCCTACGGTGGGCTGATCCCGCCGGCGGTCCTGGCTGTGCCGCGTCGTGGCTGGGTCAACCTGCACTTCAGCCTGCTCCCGGCCTGGCGCGGGGCCGCACCCGTGCAGCACGCGATCATCGCCGGCGACACCGAGACCGGAGCGACCGTCTTCGTGCTGGAGGAAGGGCTGGACACCGGGCCGGTCCTCGGCACGATGGTTGAAGCCCTGCGGCCGACGGACACGGCGGGGCACGTGCTGGGCCGGCTCAGCGTCGCCGGGGCACCGCTGCTGGTCGCGGCCCTGGACGCCATCGCCGACGGCACCGCGGTCGCCGTGCCGCAACCCGCCGATGGTGTCAGTCACGCCCCCAAGCTGACGCCTGCCGATGCCCGGATCGACTTCACCCGCCCCGCCCACGAGGTGGACCGGCGAATCCGCGGCTGCACCCCGGAGCCGGGCGCCTGGACCGTGTGGGGTGACGTCCGGATCAAGCTCGATCCCGTCACCGTGGTGCCGGGGGAGGCGTTGCCCGCCGGCGTGGTGCGGGTCAGCCGCTCCGGCGTCCTCGTCGGGACGGCGACGTCCGCCGTTCGCCTGGGTGTCGTGGGGCAACCTGGACGGCGACCGATGCCCGCTGCGGACTGGGCGCGCGGGGCCCGTGACCTGGACGGCAGCGTGCTGGCGGCCGCCGCCGACCTCGCCGGGCGGGTCCGCTGATGGGCCCCCCGACCCGACGGCCCAGCACGGGCAAGGCGCCGACGGACCGGGCACCCACCACGGGCAAGGCCGCCAGCACGGGCAGGGCCGCCAGCACGGGCAAGGCGCCGACGGCCGGCCAGGCGCGGCAGGGCCGGCCCGGCAGGCCCGCGACCGCCGACGCGGCACGCTCCGTGGCCTACACCGTCATTCGGGCGGTGGACACCGATGACGCCTACGCGAACCTGGTGCTGCCCCGGCTGCTCACCGAGCGACGGGTGCACGGCCGTGACGCCGCCCTGGCCACCGAGCTGACCTACGGCGTGCTGCGGCTGCGCGGTACCTACGACCGGATCATCGCCACCGTCATCGACCGCCCGCTGAAGCTCGTCGATCCTGCCGTTCTCGACGTGCTGCGGCTCGGCGTCCACCAGTTGCTGTCCATGCGGGTACCCGACCACGCGGCCGTGTCGGCCACCGTCGGCGTCGCCCGCGAGCAGATCGGCACCGGCGCCTCCGGCTTCGTCAACGCCGTGCTGCGCAAGATCGCCGGCCGCAGTCTGGACTCCTGGCTGGACGAGGTCGCTCCCGCCCCCACCGGCGACGACCCGGCGGCCGATGCGGCGCTGGCCGCCCGGCACTCGCACCCGGAATGGATCGTCCGCGCCCTGCGACAGGCCCTGCTGGCCGCGGGCCGCGACGCCGCCGAACTGCCGGACCTGCTGGCTGCCGACAACGCCCCGGCGGCCGTCACGTTGCTGGTGCGCCCGGGAATGGTCGACGATGCGCTGCCCGCCAATCTGACGCGCCGCGGCGCCACCCCGGGCCGCTGGTCACCGCACGCCTGGTCATGGGACGCCGGCTCGCCGGGCGACCTGCCGGAACTGCGGACGGGCGGCGTCCGGGTCGCAGACGAGGGCAGTCAGCTGGTGACGCTCGCGCTGCTCGCCGCCCCCCTCGAACCGCCTGCCACTACCGGCACCGGGCAGCGCTGGCTCGACCTCTGCGCGGGGCCCGGTGGCAAATCGGCGCTGCTCTCGGCGCTGGCCCGCCCGGCCGGCGCCACCGGTGTCTCGGTCGAGCTGCGCCCGCAGCGCAGCGCCATGGTCGCCGACGCCGTCGCGGGGGCGCAGGCCTGGTGGCAGGTCCGCACCGAGGACGGCCGGGAGATCGGCGACGCCGAACCGGCCGGCTACGACCGGGTGCTCGCCGACGTGCCGTGCACCGGGCTCGGCGCGCTGCGACGGCGACCGGAGGCCAGATGGCGCCGCAGCCCCGCCGACCTCACCACCCTCGGGCCGTTGCAGCGGGAGTTGCTGACCGGTGCGCTGCGCGCCTGCCGACCGGGCGGGGTCGTCGCCTACGTCACCTGCTCACCTCATGTCGCCGAGACCCGGGTGGTCGTCGAGGACGTCGTCAAGGCCGGCGAGCGGGGCCGCTCGGTGCCGTCCGAGGTCCTCGACGCCCGGCAGTTCGTCACCGACCGCGATGGCGCGACGCTGCCCGACCTTGGGCAGGGGCCGTACGTTCAGCTGTGGCCGCACCGACACGGCACCGACGCGATGTTCCTCGCCCTGCTGCGACGCCGCTGAGGCTCGACCACCACGGCTCTGCGCGCTACGAGGGCAGTAGCCGTACCGCCGTGTGAGCGGCGGACGTTGCCCCACGGCTCATACGGCCGACACCGCTCTGGCGAAGGCGTCGATGTCGTCGAGGCGAGCAATGGAGAATGGCCATGACCTGGCGGTCGTCGACCCGCGCGTACCCATGCACCAGGAGATTGCGGAACTTGGCCATGTCCGCCAGTCCGACAGCCAGGGCAGCGTCGATCACCCCGCCCTCGGCGAGCACCGTGAAAGCGTCGGCGAAGGACGACGGTGCTCGCAGCCTGTTGCGTGAGACGAGATGCCGGCAGACATCGATGCACACCTCCATGGCGATGACGAAGGAACTTCACAGATTCATGCGGTCGATGTCGGCCAAGCAGGTCCTCCGCCGGGATCCGGGCGAGCCGTCGGAGGTCTCGCTGTTCGGCGGCCAGCCTGTCGAGCAGTCCGGCCAGGATCGCCGTGTCGCGGGTCATCGACGCCCAGCGGCATGCGCGGCCAGCAGGTTCTGGTCCAGCCGAGCCGCCGTGAACTCGAAGTCCATGACCATCGGGTACGTCGAGGTCTCGTACCTCACCCGCTCATCGTCGTCAGCCGTGAACAGCAGGATTCCGTCACGGAGCACCCGGAGCTGCAACCGCGGTGGCGCCAGGTTGAGGATCGGCACGTCGTCGACCCGCTGGCCGATGGCGGCCTCCAGTCGTCTGGCCAACCGCAGGGACGTGACGAGGTACTCCGACTCGGGGACGTCGCGGTTGACGAGGACGGCGATGTCGACGTCGCTGTCCGGTCGAGCCTCGCCCCGGGCACGGGACCCGTAGAGGTAGGCGGCGACCACCGGTTCGTCGGCCGTGACCTGGGCTGCAGCCCCGGCGTAGGCCTGGTGCTCGATGTCGGGATGCCTCATGACACGAGGGTAGGCGTCCAGCGGTTCCTGTGATCAGCCCCTGGACAAGACCGGTCCGGGGCCTGCCGTCCGGCGGTCAGCAGACGCCACGAAACCGATGAGGACGACGCGAACCCGCCTCTCGTGCCATCTTTGCCCGTGGCCATCCGGATCGCCCCCAGCCTGCTGTCCGCTGACTTCACCGACATCGCCGGTGAGCTGCGCAAGATCTCGACGGCCGATTGGGCGCACGTCGACATCATGGACAACCATTTCGTGCCCAACCTGACATTCGGCACACCGATGGTCGAGGCGATGGCCCGCGTCTCGCCGCTGCCGCTGGACTGCCACCTCATGATCGACGAGGTCGACCGCTGGGCCCTGGACTACGCCGCGGCGGGCGCGGGCAGCGTCACCATCCATGCCGAGTCCTCCGCGGCACCGGTGCGCACCGCCCGAGCGCTGCGCGAGGCCGGGGCACGGGCGGGGCTGGCGGTGCGGCCGGCGACGGCCATCGAGAGCTACCTGGACCTGCTGCCCGAGTTCGACATGCTGCTGATCATGACGGTGGAGCCCGGGTTCGGCGGTCAGCCCTTCCTCGACGTGTGCCTGCCGAAGGTCCGCCGGGCGCGGGACGCGGTGCGGGCCGCCGGGCTGGACGTCTGGGTCCAGGTCGACGGCGGGGTGTCGACGCAGACCATCGAGCGGTGCGCGCAGGCCGGTGCCGACATGTTCGTCGCGGGGTCCGCGGTCTACGGCGCACCTGATGCCGCCGAAGCCATCGAGGAGTTGCGGCTCCTGGCTGGTCAGCACAGCGATGCGCGCACGGCGGCTGCGCCACCGCGCGCGTAGTGGCGCGGCATAGTCATGGCATCCTTGCCGTTGTAGTACTCGCGATCTCCGGGGTCGGTGCAACTCCGAACCGGCGGTGACAGCCCGCGACCCGGCCGCAGCCAGCGGCCGGTTGATCTGGTGGAACTCCAGAGCCGACGGTGACAGTCCGGATGGGAGGAGATCGCGTGCCGTGGCGCACCCGCGTCCCGGTGCTCTCCGGCGGCCCGCTGCCCCCACCCGGAGCACGTCGAGCACGGGTCGGTGATGATGTTCACGGGTATCGTCGAAGAACGCGGCACGGTCATCGCGGTGGACCGCGCACCCGAGTACGCACGGCTCGGCATCCGGGGCGCCCTGGTCACCTCCGACGCCTCGCCGGGTGACTCGATCTCGGTCAACGGGGTGTGCCTGACCGTGACCGACCTGTCGGGTGACGTGTTCACCGTCGACGTCATGGCCGAGACGCTGCGGCGCTCCAGCCTGGCCGACGTCGCGCCGGGCGGCGATGTCAACCTGGAACGGGCGATGCCCGCCTCGGGCCGCTTCGGCGGCCACGTGGTACAGGGGCACGTCGACGGCACCGCAATGGTGCGAGAGCGCCTCCCCGGGGACCGCTGGGAGGTCGTCACCATCTCCCTGCCGCCGCCATTGCGCCGCTATGTGGTCGAGAAGGGGTCCATCACCGTCGACGGGGTCTCGCTGACGGTCTCGGCGGTCAGCGCCACAGGCGATACCGACCCGTGGTTCCAGGTCTCCCTCATCCCCACCACTCTGACGGCAACCACGCTCGGCGTCCGAGAGGTCGGCTCTGCTGTCAACCTGGAGGTGGACGTGCTCGCCAAGTACGTCGAAGCGCAACTGGCCCACCTCGGTGCGCCGGCATGAGCGCCGACGCAGCGACCGGGACCCTGGACACCATCGAGGCGGCCCTGGCCGCGATGCGCGGCGGCCGACCGGTCCTGGTCGTCGACGCTGACGACCGCGAGAACGAGGGCGACGTCATACTGCCCGCGCAGCACGCCACGGCCGGATGGGTGGGCTGGACGATCCGGCACACCTCGGGGGTGCTCTGTGTGCCGATGAACGACGATCGCGCCGACCTGCTGCAGCTACCCGCCATGGTCGCCCGCAACCAGGACCCGCGGCAGACCGCCTACACCGTCAGCGTCGACGCCCGCCTCGGCATCGGCACCGGCATCTCCGCCACGGACCGCTCCCGCACCCTGCGGGTGCTCGCCGACCCCACCGCTGTCCCCGGTGACTTCGTCCGGCCGGGCCATGTGTTCCCGCTGCGAGCCCGGCCGGGAGGTGTGCTGGAACGCCCAGGGCACACCGAGGCGGCCGTCGACCTCTGCCGCGCCGCCCGGCTCGTCCCGGTGGCGGTGATCGCCGAGGTCGTCGGTGACGACGGTGAGCCACTGCGGTTGCCGAGCCTGCGCCGGCTCGCCGACACCGTCGGCATTCCGCTGGTGTCGATCGCCGACCTCATCGCGTGGCGGCTGCGGCACGACGAGGCGCCAGTGACCGCTGCGCCGAGTCGGGTGCAGCGGGTCGCCTCGGCCGCCCTGCCGACCGGGCACGGCGAGCTCATCGCGCTGGCCTATCGCGACCGGATCACCGGTGAGGACCAGCTGGCGGTCGTCACAGCCATGCCCGGCCGGCCCACGTCACCGATGCGGCGCGCCGCCCGGGACGTGCCGTTGGTCCGGGTGCATTCGGAGTGCATGACCGGGGACACGCTCGGCTCACTGCGTTGCGACTGCGGGCCACAGTTGGACGCCTCGCTCGCGGCGATCAGCGCCGATCCCGCCGGGGGAGCGCTGGTGTACCTGCGCGGCCAGGAGGGCCGCGGCATCGGCCTCGCCGCGAAGATCGCCGCCTACGCGCTGCAGGACAACGGGCTGGACACCGTGGATGCCAACACCGCCCAGGGCCTGCCGGCGGACGCCCGCGAGTACGGGGCGGCGGCCGCCATCCTCGCCGACCTCGGGATGCGTCGCATCCGGCTGCTGACCAACAACCCGGACAAGGTCTCCGCGCTGTCCGCGGCGGGCATCGAGGTGGTGCGGCGGATCCCGGTCATCGCCGGGGTGCAACCCACCAGCGCCGACTACCTGCGGACCAAGCGGGACAGGATGGGACACCTGCTGCCGCAGAGCATCGAGTTCTACGGCGAGACCAGTGACAACCTGGTTGGCTGGTCGGCATGAGCGGCGTCGGAGCACCCCAATCCATCCTGGCGGCCGGCGCGGCCGCCGGTCTGCGCGTCGTCGTCGTCTCGGCGTCCTGGCATGCCGAGATCACCGTCGGCCTGCGGGGGGGAGCGGTGCGGGCACTGCAGCGGGCAGGCGTCACCGACATCCGGACCATCGAGGTACCGGGTTGTTTCGAGCTGCCCGTCGCGGCGTCGCGGGTGGCCACAGCCGACCCCGAGCTCGACGCGATCGTCGCCCTCGGGCTGGTGCTTCGCGGCCAGACACCACATTTCGACTACGTCTGCATGGCGGCCACGACCGGCCTGACCGAGGTCTCCGTCCGCAGCGGCATCCCCATCGGCTTCGGGGTGCTGACGTGCGACAGCGTGGGCCAGGCCATGGACCGCGCCGGCCTGCCCGGCAGCCGTGAGGACAAGGGCGGCGAGGCGGTGGACGCGGCTCTGGCGACCGCGTTGGCGCTGCGGGCGGTCCGGGCGGTCCGCGCCGGGTGACCGACCCGGTCACCGCGGCGCATAACCTTGCGCGGTGACGACAGTCGTGAGCCCACGCGAGATCACCCGGGCCGTGACCCGGGCCGTGGCCGGCAAGGCGCTGGACGCTGACGAGGCCGTTGCCGCGCTGCACGCCCGCGGCGACGCGCTGGCCGACCTCGGCGGTGCAGCCGTACGGGTGCGGGACGCGGCGATGGAACGCGCCGGTCGACCCGCGACGGTCTCGTACTCCCGCAAGGTATTCATCCCGCTGACCCGGCTGTGCCGCGACCGGTGCCACTACTGCACCTTCGTGACCGTGCCGCACCGCGTGCCCGCCGCCTACCTCAGCGTCGCCGAGGTGCTGCAGATCGCCCGAGCCGGTGCCGCGATGGGCTGCCGGGAGGCGCTGTTCACCCTCGGCGACCGCCCGGAGGAGCGCTGGCCGGCGGCACGGACCTGGCTGGACGAGCAGGGATACACCGACACGCTGTCCTACGTCAGGGCCTGCGCGATCGCGGTGCTGGAGGACACCGGCCTGCTGCCGCACCTCAACCCGGGGGTCATGTCGTGGGAGGAACTGCAGCGGTTACGGCCGGTCGCGCCCTCGATGGGCATGATGCTGGAGACCACCGCCACCCGGCTGTGGTCGCAGCCCGGCGGGCCGCACTTCGGCAGCCCGGACAAGGATCCCGGCGTTCGGTTGCGGGTGCTCGAGGACGCCGGCCGGGTCGGGATCCCATTCACCACGGGTGTGCTGCTGGGCATCGGAGAGACCCCGGCCGAGCGGGTCGACGCGCTGCTGGCGATCCGGCGTATCGCCCGGGAGTACGGCGGCATCCAGGAGGTCATCGTGCAGAACTTCCGCGCGAAGCCGGACACGGCGATGCGCGACCAGCCCGACCTGGGCCACGAGGAGTACCTGGCGGCGATCACGGTGGCCCGGCTGCTGCTCGGGCCCGCGGTGTCGGTACAGGCGCCGCCCAATCTCAGCGACACCCGCGACCTCGCCCGGCTGCTCGCCGCGGGTGTCGACGACTGGGGCGGCGTCAGCCCGCTGACCCCCGACCACGTCAACCCCGAACGTCCCTGGCCGCAACTGGACGTACTGAGCGCCGTCACCGAGTCCGCGGGACTGCGCTTGGCCGAACGCCTGACTGCCCACCCAAGCTACGTCCGGTCCGCGCTTGCCGGTGAGGTGGCGTGGATCGACGCCCGGCTGCACGGCCACATCGCGGCGCTGGCCGATCCCGACACCGGGCTCGCGGACCCGGCGACCGCGGCCACCGGGCGGACCTGGCAGGAGCCGGACGGCGGCTGGGCCGGCGGGGCCGGCGCCGGCAACGGCCGGGTGGACCTGCACGCCGACATCGACCGCACCGGTCGCACGGCGGATCGGCGCAGCGACTTCGCCAGCGTGTACGGGGACTGGGAGGTGGTCGCCGACCGGCTGGGGACCCGCCCCGCCACGGCCGGCAACGTACCGTCGCGGGAGGTGACCGCCGCCCTGGCCCGGGCCGCCGACGCCCCCGCCGGCCTCGACGACGACGGCTACCTGGCGCTGCTGCAGGCGGACGGCGCCGACCTGGACGCGGTGTGCCGGCTCGCCGACGAGGTGCGGCGAGACACCGTCGGCGATGACGTCACCTACGTCGTCAACCGCAACCTCAACGTCACCAACATCTGCTACGTCGGCTGCCGGTTCTGCGCCTTCGCACAGCGCCGCAGCGACCCGGACGCCTACACGCTGTCCCTGGCCGAGGTCGGGGTACGCGCCGCGCAGGCCCAGGCCCTGGGCGCCACCGAGGTGTGCATCCAGTCCGGTATCAGCCCGGACATGGGCGCCGACGCCTACGTGCAGATCGTGCGCGCCGTGCTCGACGCGGCCCCCGGGATGCACGTCCACGCCTTCAGCCCGATGGAGATCGTCACCGGCGCCGCCCGGGCCGGCATCGGCGTGGCCGATCTGCTGCAGGACCTGCGCGACGCCGGCCTCGGCTCCATTCCCGGCACGGCCGCCGAGATCCTCGACGACGACGTCCGGTGGGTGCTGACCAAGGGCAAGCTGCCCACCGCTGAGTGGATCCGGGTGGTCGAGACCGCCCACCGCCTCGGCATCCCGAGCAGCTCGACGATGATGTACGGCCACGTCGACCACCCCCGGCACTGGGTCGCCCACCTGCGGACCCTGGCCGGCATCCAGGACCGCACCGGGGGTTTCACGGAGTTCGTCCCGCTGCCGTTCGTGCACCACAACGCCCCGGTGTACTTGGCCGGCCTGGCCAGGCCCGGCCCGACACTGCGCGACAACCGAGCGGTGCACGCTGTCGCCCGGCTGCTGCTGCACGGCCGGATCTCGCACATCCAGACCTCCTGGGTCAAGCTCGGGGTGGCCGGCACCAGGGCCATGCTCGACGGCGGGGCCGACGACCTCGGTGGAACCCTGATGGAGGAGACGATCAGTCGGATGGCCGGGTCCGAGCACGGCTCGGCGAAGACTGTGGCCGAACTGAGCGACATCGCAGCCGGGATCGGCCGGCCGGTGCGGCAGCGCAGCACGACCTATGGGCCCCTCGCGGCCTCACCGATCACTGTGCCGATCACTGTGCCGATCACTGTGCCGATCACTGTGCCGATCACTGTGCCGATCACTGTGCCGATCACTGTGCCGATCACCGTGCCGATCACCGTGCCGATCACCGTGCCGGTGC
>Ga0163144_10002708_pt1 | contig 40563 bp, 30 predicted proteins | sample OliLak19BULKMAT1_FD_123175 | JGI IMG/M metagenome (GOLD analysis project Ga0163144, IMG submission 123175) | Freshwater microbial mat bacterial communities from Lake Vanda, McMurdo Dry Valleys, Antarctica - Oligotrophic Lake LV.19.BULKMAT1 | ecosystem: Environmental > Aquatic > Freshwater >...
GACACAGAAAGAGGTCAAAGTCTTCTGTGATGCTCTGGACGTCGTAGCTTCCGCTCCCCGGTCCGCTGCCCGTCGTGGGCGTACACTTGTCGGTGGTTAGAACTGCCCGCATGCGCGTGTTGGCGGGCAAGCTAAACAGCACTGAAAAGCTTTGCTTCAAGTTGGTGGTGTCGTAGCTGAGAGGCACGAAGCCCCCATCACCATCGGGCGTCCCCTCAGTCAGGTTGTACGTGCCGCCGTGGCTTCCAGGTGGCGTAAAGGTTGTGCCGCCGCTCGAGTTGAGGGTGATCGGGCCACCGCCGAAAGTGATGCCGGGGGTAGCAACATTGCACCAGCCAAGCAGGTTGTTTGCTGCCGGCGGCTCCGCGGATGACGGGAGAGCTGGCCAAGGCGCAAGAGCGCGCGTGCGGCAAGCTTGCAAGGGCCGCTGAAAGAACCATGCAGTGGGAGCGGAAGCCCACATGTAGGTCTCGCAGTGGGCTGCACCTTTTCATCTTTCGGCGCGGCGTGTGCGTGGGCAATGTGCTCGCGCCGTGAAGTTGAAACCGCGCGCTCTCTGGTTGTTCGGTGCGTCGTTGTTCGGCGCGTGTGATTCGCCGCCCGCTGAACCGGAAACGGAGGCGGAGGCGGAAGTTCTGCTGACAACAGCGCCCGCTGCTCTTCCGCCGGCGCGCGTGTCGAAGCCCGCCGCGCACGCCGAGCACGCGCAGGGTGAAGGCCACCACGCCGTCGATCTGTTGCATGTCGACTGGCCTGCCCGCGCCTCGATCGATCGCCCAGTGGTCGAGCGCTTGCCAACGGCGGAGCGCGCAAAGCTCGGTCGGGCGCCCGTCCCCGTGCTGGTGCCGCGCTCACCGGGCCTCACCGACAAACTCGAGCTCGTCGTTCGCTCGCAGTTCGTGGCGGCGTCGATCGACGGGGCGGGGGAGCACAAGGGTGTGCACGTGTTCGTCAGCGCGACCAAAGTCGCCCACCGCTACGACGACGTCACCCCTTTGCAGCGCACGCACACCGTTCGCACACACCCGGCCTGGGTGCTCCAAAACGAAGGCATCTGGAGCGCGACCTGGGAGGAGCACGGCGTCAGCTACCTCGTGGAGGTCGAGTGCGCAGAGCCCGGCAGCGACGCGCGCTGTGGCAATGCCAACTACACGCTCCGTTTGGCTGAAGACCTCGCCTTCGTGGGCGGCTCGTTCGGCAGAGCGGAAGGGGCCGCCCAATGAGCCGCGCATCCGTGTGCCTCGCGCTGCTGGCCACCTCTTGGGTCACGCTGCCAGCTTTCGCTGGTGGCGACGACTTCAGCTATAACCCCCCGGGCGTGCTCGTGCCCGGCTCCGGCGAGGGTCGTGTCGACGACAAGGTCTACGCGCCGGCGATGCGCTTTCCGATCGAAGAGGGCCCTGCGTTCGCGAACTCGCAGGTGTGGGGCATCGGCGGCTCGAACGGGCCCTCTGGCTCGCAATGCTCGGAGGAGAACTTCAGCTACCCATGGTCGGACAACTACTGCGAGACACGCAGTTGGGACATGCCGCTATGCCCTTCCGGCACAGGCCATCAAGGCCAAGACATTCGCGCCGCCACTTGCGACAAAGACGTGCATTGGGTGGTCGCTTCCGAGACTGGCACCGTGACCAATGTGGGCTCGTACAGCGTCTACATCACGGCCGCCGACGGCACTCGCTACGACTATCTGCACATGGGCTCGGTGCAGGTTGCTGTCGGCGAAGACGTCGAGAAGGGCACCCGCATCGGCAAGGTCTCCAATGAGTTCGGTGGCACCCCCACGTCCGTCCACTTGCATTTCAACTTACGGCAGAACGTATCGGGCGTCGGCAACGTGTACGTGCCGCCTTACCTGTCGCTGGTGACTTCGTATCAAGCGCTGGTGGGCCCTCCCAGGACGCCGCCTTCCGGCGCGCTCGACGAAGTGAGCTGCTCATCTCTGCGAGGTTGGGCGCAGTCTCCCACCACGCCAGCAGACCCGATCGACGTGCGCCTGTACTTCGATGGTAGCGCGACCGACCCAGGTGTCGTCGGCCACCCCTTTCTTGCTGATCTCGATCGTGACGACCTGTGCGAGGCGGTCGGTTCTTGCAATCATGGCTTCGAGCTGCTGCCTCCGCTCTCGCTGTTCGATGGCGAGGAGCATCAGGTGCGCGCGTACGCATCGGACGGCTCTCCCAACACGCCCGAGCTTTTCGGTAGCCCGCTGCCGATGCAATGCAACTTCGAGCTGCCGGCTGGCGAGCGTCGCAAGGTGCGCGATCTCGATAGCGCCAACGCTTGGCGCTTCTCGCCATTTTGGGACGAGATCGAAGTCTCCGACGGCATCATCGCGTCGATCGAAGAAGGTCGCGAGCTCGGCGAAGCACCGCGCCTGGTCGCGAGTGTGGGCGCACCCGACGCGCTCTATCTGATCGACGATGGCAAGCGTCGCGCGGTCGGCACGCTCAGCGTGGCGCGCGCTTGGGATCTCGACCCGAACTTCACAGAGCTCTTGGCGGACGACGAGCTCACAGCGATTCCGGAAGGAGCCGCGCTCGGCACGCGCCCGGTCGTGTTGCGCTCGGCGACAGGCGAGCTCTGGCTGGTGGACTCACCGCCAAGCAGCGGCCCGAATGGCTCGGGCGGCGACGGAGCGGGCGGCGGCGACGCGGCTGATGGCGACAGTGGCTGCAGTTGCATCACGCCGGCGTCCTCGAGTCAGGGCAGCGGGGCGGCTTCGGCGCTGCTTCTGGCTTCGTTTCTGCTGGTTCGACGTCGACGGCAGCGCGCCAGCAAGCGCGATTGACGCAACGCGTCCCCGTGCTAATCCTGAGATAGTTTCTACGCGAAACATCTCGCTCCGGAGCGGCAGACCGATCGGCCGCCAGCACCGCGAGCTCAAGGAGGACACGTGTCGAGCACCCCCCAGAATCGCTACAAGGCCGATCTTCGAGAGACCCAGTTCCTCCTGTTCGAGCAGTTTCCGATGGAGAGCTTGCTGGGCAAACCGCCTTTCGAGAACTGGGGTCGCGACGAATGTTTGATGGTCATCGACGAGTCGTACAAGTGGTGTTGCGAAGTCACCGGTCCGCTCAACGCCGTCGGTGATCGCGAAGGCTGCAGGCTCGAGGGGGGTCGGGTCAAGACGCCGACGGGCTTCAAAGACGCGTGGAAGAAGCTGTTCGAGGCAGGTTGGAAGGTGCTCGCGACCTCGCCCGAGTTCGACGGCCAGAGCGCGCCCTACATGCTGACGTGCGCGGTCGAAGAGTTCATGTGCGGCTCGAACCCTGCGTTCAACATGTACCCGGGCCTCGCGCACGGAGCCGCGGACGTGATCGAGCATTTCGGCACGCCTGAACAGCGCAAGCGTTACGTGCGCAACATGCTGCATGGCGTTTGGGGCGGCACGATGTGCCTCACCGAGCCCCACGCAGGCAGCGACGTCGGCGCATCGTCGACCAAAGCGACGCGCCTGCCGGACGGGAAGTACGCCATCTCCGGAACGAAGATCTACATCTCCGGCGGCGATCAAGATTTCACCGACAACGTGATGCACTTGGTGCTTGCCCGCGTCGAGGGCGCGCCGCCGGGCACCAAAGGCCTGTCGCTCTTCATCGTGCCGCGCATGCGCTTGAACGCGGACGACACGATTGGCGAAGCCAACGACGTGGCGGTTGCCTCCCTCGAGCACAAGATGGGCATCAACGGCAACGCGACCTGCGTGCTCAACTTTGGTGAAGACGGCAAATGTATCGGCGAGCTGGTGGGCCAAGCCGAGAACGTCGGCATTCAGCAGATGTTCATGATGATGAACACCGCCCGTATCGGGGTGGGCTTGCAAGGCGTATCGGTCGCTGGCGCCGCCTATCAAAGTGCGCTCGACTACGCCAAAGATCGCAAACAAGGCGCCTCCATGGCCCACTGGAAAGACGCGACCGCGCCGCGCGTTCCGATCATCGAGCACGCTGACATTCGCCGCATGTTGCTCGAGATGAAGGCGCGCTCGGAAGGGCCCCGCGCGCTGATCATGAAGCTCGCTTACCACAGTGACTGTGCGCGTCTGTTGAAAGGCAAAGACGATGAGGCAGCCGCGTACCATCAGGGCCAGGTCGACTTGCTGGTGCCGCTGGTGAAGGCGTACTCGACGGACCAGGCCTTCAAAGTGTGTGAGCTCGCCATCCAAACGTTCGGGGGCGCAGGCTTCATCAAGGACTACCCGGTCGAGCAATATTGCCGCGACTCGAAGATCTTCAGCATTTACGAAGGCACCAATCACATCCAAGCGATGGATCTCGTGGGTCGCAAGCTGCCGCAGAACGGCGGCGCGAACCTGCAGGCCTTTCTCGGTGACATCGCCAAGTTCATCGCCGAGAACGAGAAACACGAGCGTCTCGGGCCGCTGGTGAAAGAGCTTGCACAAGCCCACGAGGCCGTGGCCGGCATGGCGATGCGCTTGCTCACCTGGTTCCAGTCGGGGCGCATGCCGCTGGTGCCGCTGGCGGCGAACCGCGTCCTCGAGATGATGAGCGAGCTCTGTTGCGGCTGGCTGTTGTGCGACGGTGCCAAGGTCGCGTCCGACAAGCTCGCCAAGCTTTCACCCGGTGAAGAGACCGCAGCAGATCGCGCCTTTTACGAGGGCAAGCTGCACACTGCGACCTACTTCGTTCGCAACATTCTGCCTCACGCGAAGCTGACTGCCGAGATCCTCGGTCGCGAGGACACGACCGCGCTCGATATCTCGGTAGCATCCTTCGGTTGACGATCTTTCACGGTTCTGCGCCGCACGCGTCTCCGCAAGGGGTTGCTTCGCGCCATGCTCATCGCTGACGTCGCGGTACCGCTGCCGCTCCGAGGGGCCTTCTCGTATGAAGTGACCCCGGAGATGGCGCTGTCGTTGGTGCCGGGCGCGCGCGTGTTGTGCGATTTCGGCAAGCGCCAGATCATGGGTGTGGTGCTCGCCATCGGCGAACGTGCGCCCGAGCCAGGCGTCACCATCAAGCCGCTCCGAGCGGTGATCGAGAACGCGCCGGTGCTGTCACGCGAGATGCTCGACTTCGCCCAAGAGCTGGCGGCGTATTACGTGGCGCCGATCGGCGAAGTGATGCGCCTCGCCGTCCCTGCAGTCGAGCGCAAGCGTGTGGAGGATCTCAAAGCCCAGGGAGAGCTCTACGGCCACAGCGCCCTCAAGAACACGAAACACGTCACGGCGGCGCGCGAGACGATCGCGATCGCCAGCAATAGCGTGGAGGCGCCGGGCTCGTTGCGCGGTCAGGCGCGGGAGCTGCTCGCGCTTTTGCGCGCCGGCGGGCCGCTGTCTTTGAGCCGCCTGGAAGAACGTTTCTCCAACGCGCGACCGGCGGCGAAGCGGCTCGAGGCGCTCGGCTTGGTGACGCTCGAGCTGCGCGACAAAGCGCTGGGTCCGACACTTGAGGGTGTGGTGGCTCGCGACGTGCCGCCAGAGCTGACCACGCCTCAGACGACCGCGGTCGACAGCGTGGTCGCTGCTGTCCGCGGCGAGCGCGACAAGCGTGCCTTCTTGCTGTTCGGCGTCACCGGCTCCGGCAAGACCGAGGTGTACCTGCGCGCGATCGCTGCCTGTCTCGACCTCGGTCGCGGTGCGCTCGTGATGGTGCCCGAGATCGCGCTGACGCCACAATTGGTCGGTCGCTTCCGGGCGCGCTTCGGCGACGACGTCGCGGTGATTCACAGCGCGCTGCCCGATCGCGCGCGTCACGAGATGCACATGCAGCTGCTCGCCGGAAAGTTGCGTGTCGCGATCGGCGCTCGCAGCGCGCTGTTCGCACCGGTGCCTTCGCTCGGCTTGGTGATCGTCGACGAAGAGCACGACGGCTCCTTCAAGCAGGAGGAGGGCGTTCGCTATCACGCGCGAGATATGGCCTTGTTGCGCGCTCATCGCGCAGGCGCGACGATCGTGCTCGGCTCTGCCACACCTTCTCTGGAGAGCTTCGAGCTCGCGAGACGAGAAAAGCTCGAGCTCTTGCGCTTGCCGGGCCGGGCGACGACCACGGCGGTGCTGCCCGACGTCACGGTGATCGACCTCAAGCGCGTCGGACCCGGCCCCTCCGGCAACAAGCTCGTGACGTTGCCGCTACATCGCGCGCTGGACGAGACGCTCGCGAAACAAGAGCAGGCCATCATCTTCTTGAATCGACGCGGCCACTCCCCGACGATCTTGTGTGGCTCGTGTGGCACGGTCGCCACTTGCAAGGCGTGCAGCGTCTCGCTCACCTTTCATCTCTCGCGCCGCTCTCCCCCTGGTGTGCTGCGCGCCCTCGACGCCGATGGCCTCTTGCATTGCCACTACTGCGGCTACAAGAGCAGGCTGCCCAAAGGCTGCGAAGCCTGCAGCTCGCCCGAGCTATTGCTGGAGGGTCTCGGCACAGAGAAGCTGGAAGAAGTCTTGAGCGAAGCCTTCCCGTCTGCGCGGGTGGCGCGGCTCGATCGCGACGTAGCCGAAGGCAAAAAAGGTGAGCGCATCTTGGCTCGCATGCGCGATCGAGAGATCGACATCTTGGTCGGAACTCAGATGGTGACCAAGGGTCACGATTACCCGTTCGTGACTTTCGTCGGTGTGGTGAACGCGGATACGGCGCTTGGCTTGCCCGACTTTCGCGCGGCGGAGCGAGCCTTTTCGTTGCTCGTACAAGTCGCTGGGCGAGCAGGGCGACACGAGCGCAAGGGACGCGTGTTCATTCAAACGTATCAGCCCGAACATCCTGCGATCCGCTTCGCCAAGCGGCACGACGTAGAAGGCTTCTTGCTGCACGAGCTCGGAGATCGAAGAGAGGTTGGCTATCCACCGTTCGCGCGTCTGGCGTTGGTTCGCGTCGACGCGATTGATCCGGGCGCGGCGGCGGCTGCGGCAGAAAAATTGGCGGCAGTGCTACGCCGGCTCGCCCCGGTGCGAAGCGGCGCAGTGGAGGTGCTGGGCCCAGCACCTGCGCCCTTGGCTCGACTGCGCGGTCGATACCGTCACCGCATCATGTTGCGAGCCAAAGAGCGACCGGCCTTGAGGGCCGTGTTCGCCGATCTGCAGCGCGCGATTGCGGAGCTCGATCGCCAGGTGCGCGCGGTGATAGACGTCGACCCGGTCTCGATGTTGTAGCGCGCGCCAGCATCAAAATCGGATTGCGGATGTACTTCACGCTCGCGTCCACACTGCACGCTCACGCTCGGCGAATTCGCGGAACGACACGGGTCTACGACCGGTCACCGCGACCACGTCGTCGGTAAGGCCCGCGGCTCTGCCCAGCCGCGCCACCGTGTAGATCGCAGTGGTAACGGCGACCATTCTCCAGGGCATTCCGAGCGTGCTGTACGCGTGCCGTGCATAACGGAGCATGCCGGGCTTTTCGTAGCGGATCGGGCGGCCGAGCACGTCGCTCAGCACATCCGCGACCTCGGCGTATGTGATGGCCTGAGGGCCCGTTGGTGTCCACGCGGCGTTGCGATGTAGGGTCGGTTTCAGTAGCGCTTCGGCAGCTACGGCCGCGACGTCACGGGCGTCGACGAATGCAGTGGCGCCCGAGCCGGCAGGGACGGTGATGGCGTCCCGATCGCGGATGTCGGTGAGATGCGTGGTCGTGAGGTTCTGCATGAAGAAAGCGGCGCGAACGAAGGTCCAGTCGAGCCCAGAGCGGCGTAACCAGGCCTCCAACGCGGCGTGAGGCACCACGCGGTTGTGCTCGGCGCCTTGGAGCGAGAGCAGCACCATCTGCCGCACGCCTGCCGCCTTGGCCGCCTCGAGCGACGGGAGCATCTGGGTCTTCGGCTTGCCGAGGTGCGGAGGCCGCATCAAGAACATTTGCTCCACGCCGGCGTAAGCCTCGGCCCATGTCGTCGGGTCCGTGAAGTCGAACGAAACCGCGTCGACTTGGTCGCCGAAGCGCGCGAAAACCGAGTCCGCATTGGACCCGGCGGCGCGAACGCGTCTGCCGGCGGTGAGCAGCGCTGCCACCACGCGCGAGCCGACGTTGCCAGTGGCCCCTGTGACGAGCACCGGCGCCCTTGTTTCGCGGGGTTCTGTTCTGTTCACAGGGCGCTCAGCGCCCGGCGCGGACGATGCGGCCGGGGCGCGCCAGGGTGGCTTCGCCATGCTCACGCGTCACTTCTCCCGACACGATCGTCGCGATGTAACCCTCGACGCCTTGCAACAAGCGGCGCCCGCCCGCCGGTAGATCGCGCACGAGGCGAGGGCGCGACAGCGACAGCTTCGGCAAGTCGATGATGTTCAGATCCGCCTTTTTGCCGAGCGCAATCATGCCTCGATCCGACAGGCCAACGAAGCTCGCAGTGTCCAGCGTGAGCTTTTTCACCGCTTGCTCGATACTGAAGCGACCCTTCTCTCGGTCGCGCGCCCAATGGGACAACAGGAACGTCGGAAAGCTGGCGTCGCAAATGGTGCCGACGTGTGCGCCGCCGTCTGCGAGCCCCATCAAGGTGAGCGGGTGATGCAACATCTCGCCGACCTCGTCGAGCGACGCGGACGCGTAGTTGTAGATCGGGAAGTACAGAAGGCAGCGGCCGTCGTCCTCGAGCAAGGCATCGAGCACGACCTCCAGCGGCTTCTTTCCGGAGCGCATCGCTTCACCGAACAACGACTGCTCGCGGCTGGGCTCGTAGTCGGGCTTTGCGCCGAGCCGGTACAAGCTCATCGTCACGAAATCGAGATTGGCCAGCAGCTGATCTGCGAGCGGCGGAATCGGGCTGCCGTCGCCCGCGACGCGCTCTGACTTTTCGCTCAGCAGGCGCGCCTTTACTTCGGGTTTCGAAAGCTCACGCACGCGTTCTGCGAGCGGCAGATGCGCCACCGCCTTGTAGCTTGGAAAGCCCATGAACGGATGGAAGGTGGCCTCGAAGCCGAGCAACACGCCGATCGCGCGGGGGGCGACCTGGCCGCGGACCACCAGACCGCTCGCGTTGGCCTTTTCGATGCGCTGCAAGATCTTGCGCCACTGTTCGCTGTCGCCCGTGCGCTGCATCACGGAGATCGACAGCGGGCGACCAGATGCTTTGGCCATCGCCTCGAGCACGTCGAACTCGACGTCGAAGCGATCTGGCGAGGTCGCCATATCGAAATCGCTGACGGCTTGCACGACGCCGTAGCCGAGGCCAGCGAGCGCTTCGGCGACCCCGACGAGCTCGCGCGCCGTCGCCTCCGAGGCCGGTGTGGGGCTGCCGTCGATGGCGCGGTGATTGTCGGTGCGACCGGTGGAGAAACCGAAGGCCCCTGCCTCGAGGGCGGCGCGTAGCTCGGCGCGCATCGCCGTGATGTCCGCCTCCGTCGCCGATTGTTGGGCGACGGCGCGGTCGCCCATCACGAATACCCGGAGCGCGTCGTGCGGCACCTGCGTGCCGACGTCGATCAGGCGCGGGGTCTTCGCGAGCACGTCGATGTACTCGGCGAAGGTACGCCAGCCCCATTTGATGCCTTCAGCGAGCGCAGAGCCGGGGATGTCTTCGACACCCTCCATCAGCGCGATCAGGCGATCGTGATCTTCATCGCGGACTGGCGCAAAGCCGACGCCACAGCTGCCCATGATCGCGGTGGTCACGCCGTGGGCCGACGACGGAAGCAGCTGATCGTCCCAGCTTACCTGACCGTCGTAATGGCTGTGGATATCGACGAAGCCAGGCGTCACGAGCGCGCCGTTAGCGTCGATCGTGCGCGCTGCGCCAGTCGAGATCTTACCTACCTCGACGATGCGACCGTTTTGAATGCCTACGTCAGTCGAGCGAGGAGCCGAGCCGGTGCCGTCGACGACGAGACCACCAACGACCTTGAGATCGAGCGTCATGCGAGAGAGGTTACAGCGCCTCGACCCGGTTGGATCCGCTGACAGTACGGAAGCTCACCTTGGTGACTTGGCCGTCCCAGTCTTGGTTCTTGACGTCGGCGATCTGGAGGAAGGTGACCTTGAACTCCGCGTCGGCGTCGATGTCCACGATGGCAACGCCGTGGATATTGCTGTTGGCGTACTTGTATTCCGGGCTCGCCGCCGTGAGGACGTCGTCGAACTGCGGCACGATCGACACCAGCGGCTCGAATGCAGGGCTTGAGTCGACCACACTTTGCGCGATCTCTTGCACGGGTGACGAGCTGATGCCGGCAGTCACGTATTCGACCATCATCGGCTCGTCGGTCACGTCGTCCGGGTCGAGGTGGATCTCGGCCGCGTAAAAGGCGTGGATGTCACCGGTGAGCGCCACGAGGTTGGTGGTGCCCTGAAGCGCCGACAAGATCTCGGCGCGCTCGGTGCGGAAGCCGTCCCACTGGTCGACCGTGAAATAGTAGATGGCCTGGAACAGCTCGGGGACGTCGAAGGGCGTGAGGTCGATCAACATCTGGACCAGCTGGGTCTCGTTGGCCCACACCTTCCATGTGGCATTGGAGCTCGTGACGGCGTCGATGAACCATGCCTTTTGGGTGTCACCCAACATCGTCGGTTTCACGAATGCTTCGAGAGCGTCGAAGCCCTCTTTGATGACGAAGCTGCGGGTGAACACCTCGCTGTTCTGGAAGATCGACACGCCAGCGGCGTTGTAGGTCGGCACTGTCTCCGGCGCGCCGGGCGGCTTCCCCTCGGGCGTGGCGCCCTCTGGAATGACGTGATCGCTGCGATACGAACGTTGGTCCGTCATGAACAGCTCGACGTGTTTGCCATAGCGGATCTTGCGGTAAATGGTGATGTCGTTGGGTGGCTCGGCCGCCTCGTCGAAGGTGACGTCCGCGGGCTGGTATTCGAACCAAGCTTGGGTCGCTGCGTGCCGGCGCTCCGGGCTCTTCTCGTCGCCTTGCGCTTCGTTGAAGTCGGTCGAGTGATCTTGCCAGCAGTCGTTGGCGAACTCGTGATCGTCCCAGATGCAGATGAAGGGCGCGAGCGCGTGCGCCTTTCGCAGATCGGGGTCGCTGCGGTAGGTCTTGTAGAGACCGCGATAGTCGCCCAGCGTCTTGGCTGCCTTGATGGTCGGGTCGTCCTCCAAGAGCTGAATGCCGTCGGCGATCTCGACGCCGCGCTCGGAGCCGCTCTCTTGAAAGTCGGGGTCGCCGTTCGTCTCGTAGATGTAGTCACCGAGGAACAGGACGAAATCGACAGGGTTCGCCTCGGCCTCCGCCGCGAACGCCTTCCACGAATGGTAGTAGCGGCCGATGTAGTCCTGGCAGGACGCAAAGCCAAAGCGAACGTTCACGTCGTCTCCCTCTGCCGGTGCAGTTTTGGTGCGCCCGGTCGGTGAGATCACGTCTCGAGATGTGAAGCGATAGAAGTAGACGGTGAACGCTTCGAGCTCGGTCACTTTGAGGCGCAGCGTGTGATCGGCTGCCTCTTCGACCGTCAAGTCGCCGCTCGCGACGATCTCCGCGAAATCATCGGTTTTGGAGAGCTCGTAGGTGAGGGGGATCGCGCCGCTCTCGCCTTCGGGCTCGACCCGGACCCACAAGATCACGCTGCCGGCCTTCGGGTCACCGGAGGCGAGGCCCTGGGGAAATACCCTGTCCTGATCTGCGGGGTCGGTCGACGGACCCGTGTCCTCCGTCTCGTCGTCACACGCTGCGAGCGGGACGGCGCCGACAGTGATGATGAGCCCCTTGAGAAACGACCGGCGAGCTACGGAAGAAGCCATGCTCGGACCCTATCGCTCGCTTCCGTCGGAGGCAACGCGCCTCGGCACGATCTGTCCCTACTTGGTTCTCGACTCGGCGATCGCGATCAGCGTGTCTTCCAGCGCTGAAATGATCCCGCGATCTTTGGCTCGGTTCGCGGACTTCTTGCTTGCGAGGAACCGACCCAGGGTGCCGCACAGCACGACGACGGTCAAGCGCACGCGCCAGAGACGATCGCCCGGAGCTGGGCCAGGCCGAGCAGGCTCATCAAGCCTGGCCACATCAGGTTTTTGCCGCGACACAGGTGGACTCGCCCCGTCTTCGCCGCTGGGATCGGCAAGCCACGAAACACGGCCGCATCGGCGTCGCTGAACTCGTGAGGCTCGTCCGGCAGCAAGATCAGCTCCGGCGCCCGCTCGGTCACTTCGGCGAGCGTGACGCGCGGGTAACGGGTGTCGCGACCTTCTACCTTGGCACCGACGATCGGCGCAGCGTCTCCGACGTCGGCGGCCAGCGGATAGCGGCGCACCCGATCGGCGAATACGTTGCGCGCGCCCACGTACGACAGGACATCCGAGATGAAGGTGTCGCCGTTGACTGTCATCAGCGGATCCATCCAGATGGGAACGAACGTCCGCACCAGCTCGGGAGAGCGTGAGGCCTCGGCGCTCTTGAAGATGTCGTACGCCTCTTTGACGAGCGATCGTCCAGCGCCGTCCATATCTCCGAGAATCTTGGCGAGCCGACCGATCAGCGCGAGCCCGTCCCCCAGCCGTTTGGGGAAGGTGACGAACACGCGGGCGCCGCGATCTCTCAGATAGGCGATGTGATGGCGGGTGTTCTCTTCTTGGTTTGCGATCACCAGATCGGGCTGGAGCTGCATGATGCGATCGAGGTCCGGATCTTTGGTGCCGCCCACCTCTGGAATGCCCGACACCAGCTCTGCCGGCTCGACGCAGTAGCGAGTGCGACCGACCAGCCGCTCGCCAGCGCCCAAGCGAAGCAGGGTGTACGTGTCGCTCGGCACCAGCGACACGATGCGCCGGGGCGCGCGTGGCAAACGCAGGATCTCACCGCGATCGTCTTCCAGCTCCAGCGCCATGGCGCGCGAGCATAACGGATCGCGGTGGCAAACTTGGCCTGCTCGCGCAAGGCGTGGGATGCCTTCCCGGTGCTGGACGGAAGCCGTGCCGCGAAGGCTCCGGAGCGCTCGCTGCGGCCATCGAAGAAGACCGACCGAAAGGGCGCAGGTCGCCGTCTGCCCGTGCGCCTCGGCGAATACGAGCTCTTCGACCATGTCGCGCGCGGCGGCATGGCAGACATCTATCGCGCTCGCCGCGACGGTGACTTCGGTGTGGTGCGCGAGCTCTGCATCAAAGAGGTGTTGCCCGAGCTCAGCTCGAGCGAGCGGCTCGCCGGCCTCCTGACGGACGAGGCCAAGCTCGCTGCAAAGCTCGACCACGCGAACATCGTTCGCATCGAAGATCTGCGTCACGAATCCGGCACGCTGTTCATCGCGATGGAATTCGTGGACGGGCTCGATCTGCGCGAGCTGTTGCGAGGCTCCGCGAAGAAGGGCTTGAAGATTCCGTCGGAGCTCGCGCTGTTCATTTCGGCGGAGGTGCTCCGCGCGCTCGACTATGCACATCGCTTCACGTTCGATGCGGACGGCGGTGGCCAAAACGTCGGTATCGTTCACCGCGACGTGTCTCCATCCAACGTGCTGCTCAGCTTTGCGGGCGAAGTGAAGCTCTGCGATTTCGGCATCGCCAAGAGCTACGAGGGCATCGAAGATCGCGCGACCGACACGGACCTCTCAGCAGGCATGGTCGAAGGCAAGGCCGGCTATATGAGCCCGGAGCAAGCTCGCGGAGAGCCTCTCGACGGCAGAGCCGATGTGTTCGCGGCGGGAATCATCCTGTGGGAGCTCTTGACTGGGCGAAAGCTCTACAAGGCGACCGAAGGCCTGAGCCTGTTCGACATCGCCCGACGCGGGACTGTAAAGCCGCTGCCCGAGCTCGGGCTGCCAGCCGAACATGCATTGCGAGCCATTGTCGATCGGGCGCTCGCGCGCAATCGAGAGGACCGCTACCCCACTGCCGAGGCAATGCTCGAGGACGTCGAGAGCTATGCAGTGCGCGCCAAGAAGCTCGCGGGTAGCCCGGCGCTGCGTAGGTTCTTGGAGGACCACTTCGCTGAAGCGGCGCGCATCACGAGGCGCCGTCGCGAGCTTGCCACCACTGCGCTCTCGCGCGGCCCCGCCGCGACCATCACCGAGATCCCACCTGTGGTGGTGGCGACAACCATTGTCGCGCCGACGGCAGTAGCAGTGCCCGAGCAAGGTTCGACCGCGCGTGCAGCGTTCGCGCTGGCCCTCGCGCTGCTGGTCACGCTCGCTGTCATGGGCTGGCTGTTGCTGACGCCCCGTTGACGATCACTTCTGCAGCAGGCTCGGCCATCGCGGGCGGCTGAACGAATCGTTTGGCGGTCTGCGCGCGCACGGCCAGCGCGGCATCCGGGTTCTCGTCGAACCATTCCAGCGCGAGCACGGCCTCTTCCCACAAGAGCGTGCGCTTCTCTAGCCAGCTGTCGGCGAACTCCAACATGAGGCCGCTCTTTTCGCTCTGGGCTGCCGCGCGAAGCAGCTTGACCAGATCGATTCCATGACGAACCCCGAGCAAGGTGCCGCGATACGAACGCTCTTCCCGGATGATGCGATCGAGGATCATCTCGCGAAACAGGGAGAGCCCCGAGCCCACGCGCTCGGCGAGCTTGCGCCCCCAGCTGCTTCGCCCCACCGGTTGCATGCGCGCAAGCACGAGCTGCGCGTGTTCTGCCAACGCGAGCAGAGCTCGAGCCGGGCGTTCGTCGCCGAAGCGCGCAGCCTCACGTCTGCAGTGGGTTGCGCAAGAGCGCTCCGTTTGATGAAGCTCGCGGATCAGTGACTCGACCAGCGTCGCCCGCGACGACAGCCAGAGCTCGGATGAAGACGTTGTTTCGCTCATGGTCATCTCCTCGTTCAGCTCGCTTTGCGTTGTTGCGGCATAAAAACGTTCGTCCGCAAGCTTCGTGCCCCTTCGTTTGAGGCGGCGCGCGCTTTCCAGGTGTCGCGGGTTGCCCCGGTGCGGCGGTTTTTCACAGCAAAATCGCCATTCATGCGCGAAATTCCAGGCAAACCGGCGGCACAACTCTTGTGTAGGCACGCACATGCACACGATTCACACTGCCACCCGCACGACCGGCCACCACAAGAAGCCAGAAATTCAGGAGTGGGAGAACGAAGGCGGAGCAACGCGTCGGCCGCCGCCGGAGCCTGATTCGCTCCAACAGCGAATCGAAGGACGGGTCCGAAGCCTGCCTCAGCGATTCGAGTCCGCTGTTCGCCAACAGCCTCTGCTGGCGCTCGTTGCTGCGCTCGGCGTCGGCTTGTTTATCGGCAGCAGGCTGCGGGGTCCCGCGGCGGCTGCGCTTCGGTTCGCAGGCAAGCCGATCGCCATCGTTGCTGCCAAGCTGCTCTGGAACCGAGTGTTCGCGAAGTAACCCCGCGGCCCGTTCCCGGCTGTCACCCCTCCTCGCTGAGCGAAACCTCTGCTAGACAGGCCGGGTCATGACGTGGACACCGGAAACCGTGCGGAACGAGGTGATTCAGATCCTCACTCCCCACGTGCAAGCGGACGCAGCGCTCTCGGAGTCGAGCCACCTGGTCGCTGACTTGGGCATCGATTCCCTCGGTGTGATGGAGGTGATCGCCGACCTGGAAGACAAGTTCAAGCTTCACATCCCCGACGAAGCCTTGCGACAGGTGAACACGGTGGCCGATGTGACTCAGGCGATCACGTCGCGGCTGAAGGGTGAGGGGAGGCTCTCCGAATGAGCACCCTCTTCAAGCCGCGAACGGTCGTGCAAGCCATCGAGGATGCAGCCAAGAGCACGCAGACTGGCTACCGCTTCATCGACGAAGACACCCAGGCCGAGCCCTTCTTTTCTCACGCGGGTATCGAGCGAGCGAGCGCGCGCTTCGGCGGGGCGCTCCAGTCGCTCGGCTTGAAGAAGGGCGACCGCGTCGCGCTGATTCTGCCGGACAACTCCGACTTCGTTTTCGCGTTCTTGGGTGCGTTGCGTGCCGGAATCGTCCCCGTTCCCATCTACCCGCCGACGGGGCTCGGGCAGCTCTCCGGCTACCTCGAGAACACGCTCCACATCGTAGCCAAGAGCGGCGCGAAGGTGCTCGTCACCTCGCCGGAGATCCGCCGCGTGCTGGGCACAGTGCAGTCGCGCGCGCCGGAGCTCACGATGGTTTGCGACGTCGACACGCTGAAGGCGCAGCGCGAAGAGCTGCGCCCCGAAAAGATCTCGCTGGACGATACCTGCTTCTTGCAGTTCACCAGCGGCTCCACGTCTCGCCCCAAAGGCGTCACCCTGACGCACGCGAATCTCGCAGCCAACGTGCACGTGATCATGGATCTTGGTCTCAAAGTGCAGAGCTTCGACAAGGGCGTGTCGTGGCTGCCGCTGTACCATGACATGGGGCTCATCGGCTTCATGCTGGCGCCGCTTTACCACGTGAACTCGATCACGTTTCTGCCGCCGCTCTTGTTCTTGAAACGGCCGGCGCGCTGGCTCGAGCACATGTCCAGAGAGAAGGGTACCATCTCGTTCGGGCCCAATTTCGCCTACGCGCTTTGCGTCAAGCGCATCAAAGAGAGCGAGATGGTAGGTCTCGATCTGTCCAATTGGCGGGTCGCAGGTTGTGGCGCAGAGCCGATCCGCGCCGAGAATCTGAAGGCCTTCGCACAAAAATTCGCAGCGGTCGGCTTCTCGGAGAAGGCGTTCGTGAGCTGCTACGGCATGGCCGAGTCGACCCTCGCAGTGTCCTTCAGTCAGATCGGCTCCGGCATGCAGGTAGACCGCGTCGAAGGCAGCGCCCTCTGGTCGGAGGGCATCGCCAGACCGGTGCCACCCAGCCAAGACGAGGCCGAGCGGGTCGCGAACGTCGTCTCTTGTGGCAGGGCGTTCGACGATCACGAGATCGCTGTCTTCGCGGAGACCGACATCGAGAGCGTTTCGCCTCTGCCGGAGCGCAGCGTCGGTGAGCTGCGGCTACGTGGCCCGTCTGTGATGGTCGGCTATTGGAACGAGCCTGAGCTGACGCGCGAGACGTTCGCCGGCGGTTGGCTGAAGACAGGCGATATCGGCTACTTGGCCGGCGGCTCGGTCTACATCTGCGGCCGCTCCAAAGAGGTTATCATCGTGAACGGTCGCAACTATTACCCCCAGGACATGGAGTGGGAGGCAAGCCGGGTAGAAGGCGTGCGCAAAGGCAACGTCATCGCGTTCGGCACCATGAAGCCGACGCACGACCGAGAGCGCGTCGTGGTGGTGCTCGAGACCAGCCTGGTCGACGCGCCCGCTCGCGACAAGCTCAAGGGCGAGGTGCGCCGAGTCGTGCAGCAAGCGATGGGTCTCACCATCGACGACGTCGTCCCCGTTGACGCAGGCGTGTTGCCCAAGACATCGAGCGGAAAGCTGCAGCGCGCCAAAACGCGAGAGCTCTACGAGGCAGGCGATCTGCTTGCTCGCGGCAGTATTCGCGAGGTCGACACTGCGAGCGTCGTCAAAGAGGTCGTAAAGAGCCAAATTGGCTATTTTCGCCATGCGCTCCTGGGCGGCATCGGTCGCAAAGACTGATCAACCGGGCTTGGTCCGGGCATACCTTGGTTAGCGATGCAGTCGACCGTCAGCGCGTTGGTTTTGGGGGCAGGTGCAGCCTTGCTCCTCTTCGCCTGCGAAATCGACGTCCAGCTGGGCTTCCCGGAAGAAGAGTGCGTCTCGGACGGGGTGCGCCATTCCGACGGCGACAGCTTCCCCGCGGCTGACGGCTGCAACACCTGCACCTGCGAGGCGGGGGTGGCGACCTGCACGGCGCTCGACTGCGACCCGTGTAAGAGCGACGTCGACCCTGGCTGCGGCGATATCTTGCCGGCGCCAGGTTGCGAGCTGGTTTCGCAGTGTGGTCCCGAGGGCTGGGTGTGCACAGAGGTGTGCCCTTGCGACGACGCGCCGATGCCTCCTTGCGCCTCGCCTCTGCAAGACTGCTACTACGAGGGCCCCATCTGCCAAGACGGCCAGTGGACGTGCGGCATACAGGTCTGTCCGCCGTGCGACGACGTCCCCTGTCCAGAGCCGGTCGACCCGCTCTGCTACTGGGACGCGTATTGCACCGAGACTGGTTGGCAGTGCACCGAAGTCTGCGTCGACCCCTGCGCCGAGCCGGGCCCTGACTGCACTGGAATCGGCTTCGCCGACTGCACCGAAGAGGGCTGGGTTTGCCAGCCCAACGAGACGTGCGGCGTCCAGATGATTGACTGCCCGCCTTCGAAAAACCCGTACTGCCAGAGCATCCTCGAATGCCAGCAGCTAGGCTGGACATGCCAAGAAATTTGCGACCCCGCGTATTGCCCCGACGCGCCGCCCATCTGTGAGCCGATGGGCCAAGGCAACTGCGTGTCCTACCCGGCGTGCACGTCGCAGGGCTGGCTTTGCGGCGAGACCTGCTCGTAAGGCTCCCTCACTCGAAGAAGATCGGATTCGAGACAGCGAACGGCTCTTTGCCGGGGTGCAATGGTGTGAGGTCGCCGGGGCCTTTGGCGTGGAACAACACCCAGGCGCGCGGGCCGCTGGGCAGCGTGACGCTCACTTGATTGACGAAGGTCTTGCCCGGGCCGGCGCCGACGGGGGCGAGCGGCTCGGTGGAGACAGTCTCGCCATTGACGATCACCTCGAGCGTGTCGGCGCCGATCCAGCTGGGGCAAGAGACGCTGACGGTGAAATCGGCAGTGGCCGTTTTTGCAATGGTGTCGCCAGGCGCTGATGCGCCAGGCCCTGCGACAGTCATGAACAAACCGCCGCTGATCGTGATGCGGCCTTGGACGATCGAATCGCGGACGTCCGCCGTGGTCGCATTCGCCGGCTCGTCATAGCCGACGAACATGTAGCTGCGCGGGTAGCCCACTGGCGACGTTCGAATTTGGTGGCTGTCGGAGCTACCCACCGCCCAATACTTCTTGTCGGTGTGGTTGAGCAGCGAGAACCAGGCGGCCACTGAGCGATCGCGATTCGAATCGAAGCTCGAGTCGTTGAACACCTCGATCGCGTCGAAGCGGTCGGACCACAGCGGGTCGGGGCTGGTGCCTGTTGCGTTGTCGAGCTGCACCTTGGTGAAGTAGGCCTGAAACGGCTGATCGCCGCTCGGGTGATTGACGATCAGCGCAGGTTTTTCGGGCAATGCGCGCACGCCGTCGAAGATTTCGTCGGCGCTTTTGTCGAGCCAGTCGAAGGCGCCGTTGTTCGCCAGCTCGGGCCGCGGCTCGATGCCGACGACACCGAAGTGACCGAAAGTGAACGTCGTGAGCTCTTCGCCTGGCGGCCCGTAAGCCCATGCCGTCATGCCCAGCGCTTCGATGTAGGGCTGAAACGCGATGATCCACTCGTGCTCGCTGGAGACGGGGACATCGAGGCCGTCGGCGAGCGCGCCCTTCACCTTCTTGATCACCGGGTCGTTGGAGTCGGCCGAGTACATGGAGTGGATGTGAAAATCGCCGCTGAGCGCACCGGTGGTGGCGACCGAGTGCACCAGTGTCACGGGCACCTCGACTGTCGCGCCCGCAGCGACGTCGATGGTCGTGTCCGACAGCTCCCATTCGTAGCCGCGCGAGACGATCACCCGATGGTTGCCCGGTGGGACCGGCAATCGTGAGTCTCCCGTGATCGAAAAATCTTGCCACAAGCGACCGTTGGCTTCGTCTTGGTCGCCGAACGCTGCCGGTGTCTCGGGCATCGCCTCGCTGGGTATCACCTGGATACGAACGGGCAACGCGACGCCGGTGACAGCCTCGGTTGCGACCACGTGAATGAACCCGTTCTCAGTGAAAGAGAGCGCAGCGGTCTCGCTGCTGGCGTCGATATCGACACCATCGCTCGACGGGTAGCCGCGTTTTTGCGGCACCAGCGTGACGGCCTCGTTCGGCGCGTGAACGGTGAAAGCGCCGGTGGCATCGGTCTTGGTGCGGGTGATGTACTTGCCGTCGCTGGCGAGGACATGAACGTACGCGGTGTCGATGCCGGTCGCGGCGGCGTCAGTCACCGTGCCGGTGATCTCGCGCCAGGCGGGCAGACCATTCGCGCGCCGAACTGCTTCGCCGAGCCCGTCCATGCCGCGGCCAGGCTCACCCACGACGATCTCGTGATCGTCGATCATGCTCTGGGCACACGGCTCGACCACTTGGCCCTCGCCGTTGAAGACGGTGAAGCCTCCGAGACTGATGCCGGCGAACGCAATGGGCCCGCCCTGCGGACCCATGTAGCCGAACGGCAGGCTGTCGTTGTCGAAGCCGACGTAATCGCGTTCGCCTTGCGGTTCTGCGAAGCCGAGACCGGGCAAGAAGAGCTGGTTCTGGCTGCCTTGGAAGAACCCAAATAGGTTCCACGAGCCATCGAAATTGAGCCCTGTGTCGACTGCGTATTCGGTGGGGTTGATGAAGCCGAAGCGAACGACGAGCTTTTCTGCGCCTGGCTCGAGCACGTAGTCGTAAGCCGCGATGAGGTCGTTGTATTGAGGGGGAAACGCCCCGCCGAAGGTGTCGATCAGAAACGGAATCCCCGTGAGTGGACCGGTCGCGCGCACCACCGCCGCTTCGCCATTGGAGCCGTCGTTCAAGACGGTCACGCTGGTCGGGTTGATCTGGTCGAGCGACGTGAGCTGCAGCGTCTCCAGGAAGTAGGAGAGACCGAGTGGGTGACCGTCGTCGCCGACGCGATCTGCCGCGATCACCTCGCCGCCGAAGCGCCCGTAGCCGTCGCTGATGTCTTTGCCTTCGATGACGAAGGCGACCTTGTCGTTGATGAGCAAGAAGTCGCCGTCCTCGATGCGCTGACGCCCGTGTGCTGGTTGCGGCACCTGGCTCGCGTCGATGCGCGAAGCCCGCGCCTGGTTGGCGGCCGCCGCCCCGAACGGGTCGGCATGCCCGTTCGCGTCGCCAGTCTCGAACAGCAATGTCGTGGCGTCACAGACTGGTGTCTGAGCACCGACGCCGTCGTCGTCGACGACGAGCTCACCGCCGCATCCGCCCAGAACGGCCGAGAGAGCAGACAGGCCTGAAACGCCAAGGAGGCGAAAGCGTGACGACATGGTGACAAGGGTACACCGACCCTTGTCGTCTCGCCTATTCGATCAGTGCGCCGACTTTCCGGCGCGGGCGTTCCAGATCTTCAGGCAGAGCAAGAACCCGATCATCGCGAACGGCAACAGAAACGGTGGCCACCATGCCCAGTTGCGCGACGTGATGAAGCCGAGAGAAATGCTCTGCAGCGCGGTACCTGCGTACACGAAGCCGTCGATCATGCCGACCGCGGTGCCGGCTGCTTTGCGGCCGCCGAAGTCCATCGTGGCGGTGCCAGACAGCATGCCGTGGGTACCAATCACGCAAAGCGTGATCAGAAACACCACGATGCCGAGCGCGAACGGGCTCATCGGCAACACGGGGCTGGCCGGCAGGTTTCGCTTGTCCCCGGCGCGCATCTCACGCTTCGGGTCTTTCAGCTCGAGCTCCAGCGTCTCACCGCCGCGCTCGACCTTAGCGGGGATGGTCAGCTTTTCAGGCGGCGCTGTCTCGGGCAGCTTGGATGAGCAGACACAGGCTTTCGCGTCCCAACCAGAGTTCTTGCAGGCGCCTGGCCAACAAGCGGTGGCGCTGTTGACGTCTGCCCAGCTCTGGACCTCTTTGCCTGCAATCGCCAGGATCTTGTCGCCTGGCTGTACCGCTTCGGTCGGGCTCAGCGCGGCCTTGTCCTTCTCTGGAGGGGGAATTGTCGCGACTGTCGTGCCTGGGGTCGACAGCGTGAAGAGCATGACGCCCACGCACAGCACCAGGAAGCCATACAGGCCGGCAGCGGTCGGACCGCGTCGACTCTGGAAGAACAGATCGCTGACCCAACCGGCGACGTTGCCACCGATCACGCCGGCCACCATCAAGATGCCGCCCCAGCCGCCTTGAAGGAAAGGAGCCAGGAAGGCGAGCCCACCCAACACGAACAGCCAGCCCCTGCGATTGCCGCGTTGTGTGCGCCCCACGATGAACGACACGGCTGCGACGGCGAACGGGATCAAGATCAGCTCGATGTTGCCCCAGGAGCCGTCGCGCAAGAAATGGGTCTTCGGCAGTACCCACACCTCTGCCGAATAGATCGGGAACCAGTGCATCACGCCATTGCGCAGCACGCCGGTGCAGAACTCGATCAAGGCGACTGTGACGATGATCGGATTGCTGAACAAGCGCTTGTAGATCTCCATCGCCGGGATCGGCTTTTCATCGTTGTCGGTCGAGCCGGTGCCGTCGTCGAAGTCGGCGTGCCCTGCCTGGCTCGGCTTGTCTCTGAGCAAGAAAATCTCGACCACGCCGAAGAAGGCGAGCAGCACCGCGGGGGCGGCGAAGACCACCCATTGCATGCGCTCGCCCCACTGCTTTTCAGCCAGGTCGAGCAGCCAACCATTCACCGTGAACGCGAAGAAGATGCCGCTCGAGATCATGGTGCCGAAAATGCCGGAGAAGCCCCCGCGCTCGCGCAAATGGAACCAGTTGGAGTTCACCTTCACGATCGAAACGGCGCCGAAGCTCTGGAAATACATGTTCAGCGCGTAAAGCACGCTGAACACGACTGCTACCGAGCCTGGCGGCGTCTCCGAGTTGAGAACGTGATGGAGGTAGAAGGCCAGGCCGAAGTTCGCGATCGACGATCCGAACGCGGCTGCCAACATGCCCTTCTTGCCGCCCATGCGGTCGACGAGCGGGCCGTTGAAGATGAAAGAGAGCGCATAGACGATGGTGCCGACGGCGAAAATCAGACCGAAGTCTTCTTTCGTCATCAGCTGCGTCTTGCCGAGCGACGTCTGGGCTTTGGTGAGGTTGTAGCGGCCCATGTAGAGCATCGCGTACGTGAGCCCCATCGGGAACCAGTTCAGGAATCGTCGCGCCTTGAACTCGGGTGAGTGGGCGAAACCTACATCCGCAGACGCTGCGCCGGCCATGAGCTCTCCTTGGGTCGTACTCTGTGCGAACGAAACAGCGGTGCCGTCAGCGCATGTTCTTCATCAGCGCAGTCGCGATCGTCATGCGCTGCTCGGGGGACGACCAGCGCGGCAAGATGCGCTCGCGATAGGCTTGGATGTCTTCGGGTGCGAGCTCGAGAATCTCGCGATTGAGCTCCCGCTTGGACTCGACGAACGCTTCACGCGGATAAGCGGCGAGCTTGTCCAGATAGGCTCGCGCGTTTGCTTCGGCCTGGGCGCTCACCTCGTGAACCAAACCGAGTCGCAGCGCCTCGGCCGGTGAATAGAGGCCGCCCTCGAGGATGACACGCTGGCAGTGAGACGCGGCCAGGCGCGCCCGCGCGAGCCGCATCACCCGCGGCGGAAACACCAGGCCGATGGCGACCTCGTTCAGGCCGATGCGCGCCAGCGTGTTGTCGACTGCGAAGCGCGCGTCGCATGCCAACGCGACGACACAACCGCCGGCGATGGCGTGGCCGTTCACATAGGCCACGACAGGCGCCTCGTGCGTGAGCAAGGCCACTACCAGATCGTCGAGCAGGCCGAGAAAACGCTCCATCTGGTCGCCCTCCAGGGTGGCGATCTCCTTCAGATTGAGCCCAGCCGAGAAGGCGTCCCCGTCACCACGCAAGAGCACCGGCTCGCCTTTGGCCGCGCGCAGGTCGTCCAGCGCCTGCTGCATCACAGGCGTACCGAGCGCGTTCTTTCCGGGGCCTTTCAGGACAATCTCGACCATCCGTCTCCTCCAGCCGCGGCATGCTGCTGCGGGGCCGCTCGCAGCGCAATATCGTTCGATGGCACGGCCGCCGGTCGAACGTAACTGCGCTCCGGCGGAAGCAGCGCTAGACACCTTTCAGCGAACGAATGAAACCCGAGGCCGCGCAGGACGCAGTTCGTAAGGCGCTGGAGTCACGGAGTGGTGACATCGTCGTCACCATCGCCGATGCAGCCGCCGGGAGCGGCCTCGCCCTTCGCGATGCCGAGGCGGCGCTGCACGCGCTCGTCAGCGAGTACCGCGGTCACCTTCGCGTCACTGAGGACGGCGACATCCTGTTTCGCTTCCCCACGCGCTTCACGAAGCCGTGGGAGACACGCGACCGCCTGCGGCGAGCTCTTGACGCCGTCACGGGCACGCTCGCGGGCGTTGCTCGTTTCGTCGTGCGCGCGTGGGTGGCCATCGTGCTGGTCGGTTATGCGGTCTTTTTCGTGGCCCTGATGATCGGTCTCGCGCTGAGCCGTTCGTCCGACGATCGAGGCGAGGGCCGCGGCTTTGGCGTGATCGGCTTCGTGCTTCGGCTGGTCGCGGAGGCGCTCTTCTGGACGTACCACCCGTTTTCGCCGTTCCGCGCGGACGCCGATTACGACCGCGCCCATGCGCGCCCCAAGCGGCGGAAAAAGGACGAAGCGCCCTTCTACGAGCGGGTCGATCGCTTCTTCTTCGGTCCGAAGCCCGCGCCGATCGACCCGCTCGCGAATCAGCGCGCAATTTTGGCCGAGATTCGCGCGGGTAAAGGCCGCATCGGGCTGGCTGACGTGATGCGCGTGACGGGGCTGCCGCGCGCCGAGGTCGACCCGCTGATGTCGAAGCTGATGCTCGACTACCAAGGCTCGGTCGAGGTCTCCGAAGAGGGCGGCATCGCCTATCGTTTTCCGGAGCTACGCAAGACAGCTGGTATCGACGATACCAGGCGCGCGCCGCCTGTATGGCAGCGACACGTCGAGGCACCGAAGCTCACCGGCAACCAGCCCGCGTCGGACTTGATGATCGGCGGGATCAACGCCTTCAATTTGATCGCGGCCGGCTGGGTCACGCTGCAGGGGCTCACGGTCGAACGCATCATCGGCATCTTCTCGCAGCTTCCTCCGGAGAAGCTGCCACCTCCGGGGCTACCGATCGTGCTCGGCGTCGTGCCGCTCGTGTTTTCTGCAGCGTTGTTTCTGCTGCCTCTCGGTCGTTTGGCGCTGCGCTCTCGCCGCGAAAAGAAGGCCGGCAAAGAGCGTGGGCGCCGCGCGGTGCTCGCGGCCGTGCTCGAAGGCGCGAAGTCACCAGAAGGCGTCGACGAGAAGACGATCGCGCATCGCTACTCGATGGCAGCCGGCTTCGAGCCTGATCCGAAGGAGCTGAACAAAGAGATCGTCGCGCTTGGTGGCGATGTCGATCTCGAGCAAGCCGAACATGGCGTTCGCTACCGCTTCCAAGATCTGGAGCTCGAGGCACGGGCTGTCGATGCCGAACGCGAAGCGGCCGCTGAAGACGAAGCAAAAGTCGGCAAAGTCGTGTTCAGCTCGGAAGATTGAGCAATCACTCTCAATCAAGTGCGCTCACTTACTTGAAGCGAGCCGAAGGCAACGCAAAGACCTGCAGATGGACTTCGATTCGCTGCTGAATGGTCGTGCCGTTTCGCCAGGCGTCTACACCATCGATTTTCCGGACGGCTGGAAGCAGGGGCGCGGCCTGTTCGGAGGTCTGGTGATCGGCGCGCTCGTTCGGCAAGCAGAACACCACGCACAGGCCGTCGACAGGCAAGCTCGCTCGGTCACCGCAGAGCTCGTCGGCCCGGCGCAGGCGGGCCCTACCGAAATTCGCGTGCGCACGTTGCGGGCTGGCAACGCGGTCTCGACGATCGCCGCTGAGCTGATTCAAGCAGGCGAGACATTCGCGCATGCAGTGGTCGTGTTCGGCGCGACGCGCCCGGTCGATGCCGATTTTTCGGAAGCGATGCCGCCCGAAGCCCCAGCCTGGCAGAGCCTCGAGCCCTTTCCTCCGGATGTGCCGTTCGTGCCCGAGTTCGCCAAGAACTTCGAATTCAGAAACGTCGGCCCGGCTCCTTATTCTGCAGGTCTTGAGGCGCTCGCCAGCGGTTGGGTTCGACCTCGCACCTGCTCGCGTGCCTCTGCGGCTTACGTCGTCGCGCAGGCCGACGCTTGGTGGCCGTCGTTCTTCACGCGCATGTCGGCACCTCGCCCGATTGGCACGATCGCGTTTTCACTGCAGCTGACTGGTGCGCTACCCGAAGGCGATGCGCCCCTCTTTCACCGCGGCCGCACCACCATCTGCCACGCTGGCTACGCCACCGAACAACGCGAGCTCTGGACCGAGACTGGCAAGCTCGTTTCGCTCAATCAACAAACGATCGCGATCATCAAATGAGCGAGAGGGATATTTACCGCAGAGACGCAGAGGCGAGACGCAGAGAGCGCAGAGGTTTTTTTGTTGTCCAGCTGGGCACGTGCGCTGCCCGCCGCGCTGTCAGCAATCCAAGCTCGGCAGAGCGGTGCCACAGCGTGTACCGAACCCTAAATTCTCCCCTTTTGCGTCCTCTGCGTCTCGCCTCTGCGGCTCTGCGGTAAATATCTGTCCGGTCAGCGGAGAGAGACGACGATCTCACATTCGCGATCGCCGCTGAGAATGCTGCGCGTTTCTTCGACTTGTAGGTCGGGGCCGTCGAGGGCGAGACGGCGGTAGAGATCGAGGCTCACAGTCTCGGCGCCCCATTGGACGGAGGTCGCCAAATAGAAGATCGCCTCAGCCAGGCCTTGCAGGCCGGGCATGCGCGACTGCGGGGTGCCGCCGTGTCGAGCGGCGTAATAGACGGCCTCGGGGGTCATCGAGACGCCGATCACCAAGCGTTGATCCGGCGTGTATTCGAGCACGCTGACAGGGCCCCAACCGACCGCGCCGGCGATGCTGGACAGCTGTTCGACGCGTTCGTGGGGGTCTTCCGGGGGGGGGCCCACGGCGTCGCGCACCGGCGCACATTCGAACAGGCTGCCGAGTAGCTGAAACATGCCTGCGCGGCTCGCTTCTCGAGCGAGGTCGATGAAAAGGTGGCCGAGACGAGGTGCCGGGCTGCGGCCCGCGGCGCGCTTCTCGAGCAGATGCAGTGTGTCGAAGGTGAGCTGCGAGCGGTACGACGCGGGGAGCAGCGCGAAGCGGCAGTCGGAGATGCGAATGATGCCGCGCTCGCTGGCAACGCAGGAAGCCACGATGTCGCGCGTCACTTTGCCGATCGGCAATGAGTCCGACTCTGGCGGGGCATCCGGGCCGAGCAGCTGCTCGGCGTCGCTGCGCGTGAGGCCGTCACCAGGACGAAATGTCAGCGGTCGGCGCGACAGCGAGAACAGACAAACGCCGTCGCCTTTGGCGACACATCGCGTTTCGTCCGCCTCGAACGAGCCCCAATCCGAGGGATACGCGATGGACGCGGCGGCTGCCGCGAAACCTGCGGCGAACGCGTCGGCCTGATGACGGAGCTTGCTCTTGCCGCCGTAACGCTCTTGATAGCCGCCGCCGAAGAGCAGGTCGGAGCCGACCACCTCGCCACCGGTGGCGGTGATGTCGAACCGGATCTGTCCGAGCCCGAGTGTCGCGTAGAGCTCGGTTGCGAGATCCAAAATTTCGCGATCGCCTTCGATGCCGAGGCGCTTCGCTATCGCTCCGATCAGCGCGAAACAGGCATCGAAAGCCGCCTGCCGACGCACCGCCCAGCCCTCGCTTCCGAGCGCATCGGAGACCGCTTGATCGAGCAGCACCGATTCGTGGTGCGTCGCGCCGAGGACGATCTGGTCACTGACAGCAAGCAGCCCCGCGCCCGCAACTGGGCGCAAGATCGTACCGAGGTTCATCATGGGCGAGCCACCTCGGTGAGCTTGCCCCGTTCGAGACCGAGGATGTCTTCGGCGGCTGTCTCGATCAACACCAGCGCATCGCTATTGAGCTGGTCCGGGTAAACGAGCGCCTCGAGGCCGAGGCCGGTGCGCAACGCGACCCGGAGGCGAACGACGTGGGGGTCGATGGCGACCGCCTCGAGATGGGACACCAGTGTACGCACGCGATCACCGATCGACGAGCGCGGCGGCGTGGTGTCGGGTGCCGGTTCGTGCGCTTCGAAGTCGAGCTGCGCAGGAGCAGGCAGCGAGCCGGGCACGGTCGCTTTGGCGTGTGGCGGCAGCTGCACCACCGGAGGCGCCTCCGCCGGGTACGGCAAGTCTTGCTCGAGCGTGCCCACGATTTGCCGGGCGGCCATGCGTGCGAAACCGAGCGGCACTTCACGTGCGAACGAGCAAGCGACGCCGAAGGTGCGCACTCGATGCAGCAAGATCAGATGGGTCGACGACTCCAGCGTCAGCGCCGGATGTTCGTGGCGCACCTGCACGTCGCCTTCGAACGCACGTAACGCGTCTTCGGCTGCCAGGTACACGCTGCGCATGCCGTCTGCCACGCGCGCCGGGCGCAGATCGCTGCCGGGCCGCACCCAGGAAGCGTACGGAATCGCGACCGACAGCAGGAACACGACGATCGACTCGAGATGGTCGACACCGACGGCCAGACCGTCGAGGACCATCGCGCTCTCGGCCTCCATCGTCGGGGCGTCTTCGATCACCGGTTCTCACCTTGCGGAGTGCCCGGGCGGGCGCTGACGCGGGGTGGTTTCGGGCTGATTGAGTGAGCACCACCGACAGTGCCTTCGAGCGCGCGCGCGAACGTCGAGCGCAGCAGGTCGACGTCTTTCGGACCGAATGGCTCTTTCCGTGAGATGGCGACGACAAAGGCGCGGCCCGCAGACAGACCGACCAGTTGAAGCACCGGGCTCTCGCCGACGTGACCTTCGAAGTCGGCAGACAGCGTTCCGGGCGTGGCAAGAGCGAGGCGCTTCATCGCGCTGGCCACGCTGCCGGTCGCCGCCAACAGCGACTCTGCGTCACCCAGATCGCCCGTGGTCGAGCCGATCAACGGGAGGCCTTCGTCGTCGACGACGAGCACCCGCGTGACATCGGCATCTGCGCGCACCCACTCGAGCAAGGCGCTGAGCCGAGGCATCATACCGGGCAGCCCCGAGACGTCCGGGGGCGTGCCCAGCGATTGCGTCACCGGCGCTTGCAACGGCTGCACACGCGCCGGAGGTGGCGGCGCGTACGACGGCGTGTCGCGTCCGAAGGCGATCAGAGGCAGGCCACCGAACGCGGCGGCGTTGCTTTCAGCGCTCGGCGGCGGTTTGGGCGAGAGCGCCTCGGCCGTGCTGAGCGCGTCGCGCAGATCAAACGAGGAGCGGGATCGGCGCGTCATCTTCGACTGGTGCCTTCTGTGTCGCGGTTCGATCCAAGACGTCCGTCGCGAGCTGATCGAAACGGCGCGAGAGCGGCGGTGGTTTTTTCGTCATCAACGAGAGCGGCGAGCCGCGCAGCGATGCTTCCAAGAACATCTCGTCGCGCGGGATGATCGCGTCGAGCACGACGCCGGGCGGAAACTTCGTCCACAGCGTTTCGGCTACGTCGAGTGACGCCGGTACCTTTCGATCGAACATCGACAACACGAACCCCAAAAATTCCAATTTCGGATTTTTCGTGGCCTTGATGCGGTCGATCAGCGACAGAATCTGCCCGATGCTGCGAAGCGCCAGCGGCTCGGCTTGCAAGGGGGAGAGCGCGTGCGTGGCGTTTTCGAGCGCGCGGGTGGTCACTTTGCCGAGGCCTGCAGGGCAGTCGATCAGCATCAGCTCGAAGCCCTGCGCGCGCGCTGCATCCAAGATGTTGCCGATCGCACCAGGCCGCGTGAGCGCGTCCTCGAAGCCTGCGACGGTGGTGGGGTCGACACGGCCGACCGAGAGCACGCTCAGGTTGGGCTCGCGCGTTTTTTGAAGCACGGCGTCGACCGTTTCGGCGCCGGTGAGCACCTCGGCGATGCCGGGTCGAGCGCGGTCAGCAAGTCCGAGGCTCAGCCCCAGACTGCCTTGCGCGTCGAACTCGGTGAGCAGCGTTCGGGTCCCCGCTCGTGCGAGCGCGAGGCCGAGGTTCAGGGCGATGGTGGTCTTTCCGACGCCGCCCTTCTGGCTGGAGATGGACACGACGAGCATGCGAGTGCGCCAAAGGTACACGCCTTCGCGTCACGGGGTAGCCTCCTCCGCTGGGCCCTCTCCAGCCTGTCAGAACGCTCGACCCAGCGCGTCGTTCGGTGAGGCACCGGTTGACAAAGCGCGCCCTCTCGGCGAGAACAGCCCCGCTTCTGCCAGAAGCAGCCGATTTTACAATTTTGGTGAGGTAGCCAAGTGGTTAGGCAACGGTTTGCAAAACCGTTATACGCGGGTTCGAATCCCGTCCTCACCTCCACACGAACCCCGGTCCCCCCGGGGTTTTTCGTTTCGAACGCGAAGGACTGGATCAAGCCGTCAGTCATCCGTCAGTCAAAGCGCTCTCGATGTTGCTGTGGTCGCTCAGCCTAGCGATGCCTCCTGCAGGCTGCCCTCAGAGGCCTCGATGCCGCTTCGGCGATCGTCTTGGCGCTGTCGGTGAGGTCCAAGACAGCTCACGGCAGGCCCGCTCGGCCCACAGCCATGCGGCGCGGTGCCCGACGTTGTCGCGGCCATCGGCTTCGGCCGCGAGGTCGAGCGCGGTGCGAGGGGTCGCGACGGCCGACGGTACATCAACGGCGCCATCCAGTACCCGGTCGCCGTCCACGAACACGGGGTCTACCGCCCGGTAAAGCGTCTCCTCAAGTGGAATTGGCTCATCCTTCGCGCGCGTCATCTTCCCCTAAAAACGCACTGATCTCTCCGCCGCTAGGGCCATTGCACCGGAGGTAGAGACGTCGAGATCGAAGACCTCGGAACTCTGTGCATCTGTGTCGACGAGCGCGAAGCACGCGCCGTCGCCCTCGAAAGTAACCGATGCGTGTCTGGCGTGGGCTCCGCCAACAATCAGCGCGGCGCCAAAGAAGTAAAGCATCAGGCTTCCGTCAGAACCGGCGGCCGCACGAGCGGGCCGCGCCAATTTGCAGAAATCCAGGGCCGAGCGCTTCAAATCGTCCGCGACCCCAAAGGCTGAGATCTCGGCTTCGCGATCGCCGCGAAGCGATGGAGCCGGAGCTACCCACGGGACATGCCGTGTCACGGTGGGCCGATATGCTGACGGCGGCACGCGCCGGCCGTGCGGGCTGATCGGGACCTTCGCGTTAGCCGCCCGATACAAGAACAAGCCAGGTCCGGTTGCGGAAACGTCATGCTCCAGCCTCGCAAGGGTCTTGAGTTGCACAACCGACTTCATGGCGTTGCCTCCTCAGCCTCAGCGCCTCGAGGCTCGCTCTGAAGCTTCTCCAGCGTCTGGATGTGCTCGCCAAGCCACAGATGCAGCCGCTTTGCGACGCTGAGATCCATGACCAGGCTTGTCTCCATCTCGCGAACAACGCCATCCTTGCCAAGGCGGTCCAGCTCTTTGCCAGCCGTCCCGTTTGGCAGAATCTCTTGTTCTATCCGCTGCGGAATCGCAAATCCCTCGCTAGAGACGTGGATCTGAATTTGGCCCTGCGGAGATAGTCCACCGCCGAGACATTCCCTGCGCTCCAGTCTTTTGGCGGATCCCGCGGGGCGCCCACGCGCCACCAATGAGCCCGCGCTGCGACGGCGGCCAGCGCTGACCAGAGCGCGCTGCGGCTTAGGTCAGGGAAACGTAACTCTCAACTGTCCACAAAAGGCGGGAAGCTCACCGGGATGCCGGTGCGCATTTCTGCTTTTCGGAACAGGGAGCACATCCATCGCGGAGCGACCTCGTGTCTGCGCGCGCGCCTCCGCCCGTGCACGATCTACTGCACCGCGCCCAATTAGCGGCGCCAGCGTCGGCCGAGCGAGGCGACGATCAGCGCCATTGCCCCGAACATCGCAGCGAAGCTGCCCGGCGTCGGCCCGACCGCCGCTTCGCACTTGAGCGACAGCGGGATGCACACCTCCTCGGCGTCACCGCCGTCCGCGCTGCCGCCATCATCGCTCGCTGCGTCGGCGCCGCCTGAGGCTGCGCCGCCGTCGGGGGGCACTGCCGGAGCCGAGCCACCGGCTCCGCTGGAGCTCGACGACGACGCAGGATCGCCGCCCTGTCCGCTGCCGCCTTGGCCGCTACCGCCTTGGCCGCTACCGCCTTCGCTCGGCGGGTCGTCCCCGTCGATCAGCGGCGCGATGAAGCTCTCGTACACCAGCGCGACGCGCGCGTAGTTGGCGACTTGCGCGCAGTTGGCGTCTGCGTTGGAGGCGACACCGGCGACCACGAGTGCGCCGTCGACGTGGGCGAACGCAGGCCCGCCGGAGTCGCCAAAGCACGCGGTCATGCCAGTCGTGGCGTCCACGCTCAACCAATTCGAAGTCTTGACGTCCAGCTCGACGCTGACCTTGTGGCGCACGCTGTTGAAGGCAGCGTCATCATCGTCCGGTCCTGCGTAGGTGCGCCCATAACCCGACAGCTGCAAGACCTGTCCGACCGCAATGGAGGCGTCGCTGGTGGCGGCGGGCGTGACCGAGGTCGACTCGCTGGCGCCCTCGACGACGACGATCGCGAAGTCGTTCTCCAGCGTCTGATCATTGTATCCGGGGTGGGCTTGCCAGCTGACGGGTGTGAAGGAGGCGAAGCATTTGGAGGCGTCGCCGCCCGCTTCACAGTCGCGCCAGTCGACCGCTTCGTAAACGTGCTCGACCGCATCCTGCACGCAGTGCGCAGCGGTGAGCACGTACGCGCGAGAGCCTTGGCGAGCGATCAGCGAGCCCGAGCAGAGCCCGCGCCCGCCATCCTCGTAGGAAAGTAGCAGCGCGACAGTCGAGCGTGACGTGCTGTCCACCGAGCCGCCGACGATGGGCTGACCGGCCGAGCCCAGGGCCTGCGCCACGGCGTCGGGGTCCAAACAGAGCGCAGGGTCGCAGCCTGCGAGAGCGAGGGTAGCCAAGGCGCCGCGAAACCAGCTTGTGTGCATGGAAGGTGTGCACGGGTGAACGGCACATCGATCGCCGAGCTTGAGGGCACCGTGGTCAGGGCGGGCGGGGATTCGCGGTCGCGCTGGTCTCGGGGGCGACCGGAAAAAACGAGACCGGGATCACGATCGTCGCGGCACCGCCGTCTGGCGGAGAAAATACGGCGCTGGTGACTCGCGCCGCCACGCAGCTGACCACTGTCTGCGAGAGACCGGCGCCGCCGGAAGGCACCGCCGACTGCACCTCGCCGTTGGGGCCGATCTTCGCGGTGACGCGCACCGAGCCCTTCATGTTCGGATCTTCCTGCAGACCTTTGTCGTAACAACGACGAAAGCCCGCAGCCATGCCCGCCACCACCGCTCCCGCGTTGGCGACCGAGCCGCCTGAGGTCACGGCGCTGCTGAGGGCGGCGGCTGCGCGGGGCGCCGAGGCACTCGCCAAGGGGGCGCTCGCGCCCGGTCTCGCGATCGTCCCGCTCGCAGCCGGGCCGGGGATCGACACGCTCGGGCCGATTTCACTGGGTAGCTTCTCTGGGCCGGTGCCGACGACTTCGACCGACAGGAGCTGGCCCTCCACCGCATCGCTCAGCGGAACCGAGACGTTGGCTCCATCGTGCGTCGCGATAGTGAGGGTGCGTTTGCCGGCGGCCCACGCGCGACCGCCGGCATCGACAGTGGACCACCTAGAGTCTTCGCCGAGACGGGCGAGGCTGTCGTTCCACTCGCTAGCGCCGTTCTTGCCCACGACGAACGAGCCCGGGTCGGGAGACTTGCCGAGGACCAGCGACCACGCGCCGTTCAGCGCGATCTGGCCAGCGGCGATCTCGCTGCCTGTACGCGAGAAAACGTCACTCACCTTCGCGTCCTCCAGTCGCAGCCAGCCGTTCTCGACCAACACGAAGAGCCCGCTTGGCGCGGGCGCGACATTGAGCACGTTGCCCGAGACGATCGTGTTCCGGTTCCAGCTCGTGCCCTCCCACGCCCAGAGCCCCTCTTTTCCTGCGGCGAGCCACACGGCGCCGCGCGCGTCCATCGTCACGTCACGGATCGCGCCCTTTCCCTTCAGCGCAGCGAGCGGGGTCTCGACCCAGCTCGCGCCATCGAAATGGTGCGCGGCGTTCGGGTCGACTGCCCACACGTCGTCCTCGGCGCTCATCGCGAAACCGAACGTCTCGCGCGGTACCGCGGTGCTGACGTTCTTCGCGCTGCGGCCCGAGATGCGCGTCAGCCCGGCGCTCGATCGTACGAACGCGTCGCCGGTAGGCTCCGCTTCGAGCTCTGCGATGCCGGGCGACTCGAACACGACATCGGTGCTGCCATCACTGTCGATGATGAAGACCTGTCCTGTCGTCGCCACGTAGCTCGGGCCGGGCTTCGTCGCGTCTCGGAACGTCGGCAGAGAAGCGGCGTGCGCTCGCTTCGCCGAAGCGCTGCCAGTCGCAGAAGAACCGAAGAGAAGCCTCGCAGTCAGCTGATGTGCTTGCCTCATCTCAGTGTCCCGCGAGCATACGGCGTCGTTGCGGAATCGGCAGACACACAAAGGAACAGCGTCGCACCTCACGGCCACTCACTGCAGCCACTTTGCGGGATCACTTCCCAATCAAGCCCGGCGCCGCCGCTAGGCGGCTTCGATCGCCACTGCGATGGCTTCTTCTTCGGCCTCGCCCTCGGCGACGGCAAGAAGCAGATGTCTCGTCGAGCGAAGCCGTCGCCGCTCGTCACTCGGGCTCGATCGGGAGATTGTAGAACTCGAGTAGCCCGACGCCGTTCTCGTTCTTGACCCCAGGCCCGGCCTGCTGGTGCCCGAGGTAGCTTACCCCCGTAGCGGCCGAGGCGTCGCCGTTGATCGCGAGCACCAGGCTGTTGCCGCGCACAGTCGCTCCGGTGAGCGTCGCCGATGCGCCTTCGAAACGAAAGTCGGCGTTGGCCCCCGCCTGGAAGGTGAGCGTCGACTCAGCGTTGCGCATCTCGATCACCAGCTGTGTGCCACCACCGGCAAACTGCGCGCTGGCTGGGTTCGGCGGCTGCACGTCGCCCTCTGGCGTCGCGTCATACAGGTCGCGACCGAGCAGCGCCGCGTAGTGGTCGCCGAGCTCTCGATAGCCGTTCTCGTAGGCGAAATGGCAGCCGTCGTGACCGTCGAGCCCGGTCGTGGACATCACGGTGATCTCCTCGAAGTCGTCTGCGAGCTGCCGCTGTACTTCTTGAAGCGCGATAAGGTTGCCGCCACAACCGGCACGCACCTGGGTCACGTAGATGCGTTCGACGCCGGCATAGTCCGCAGCCCAGTCTTCTTTGAGCGCGAGAAAGCCGTCGTGGTGAACCTGGAAGCCGTCGCCATCGGATTCGCCTTGGTACCAGAGGAACGCGCGTACCGAGCCCTCCAAGCGGCCGTTCTTCATGCGCATCAGCAGGCGGCCGTAGTTGGTGGCCGGGTCGATCGTGTCTTCGTCGTTGCGCTGGAAGAAAGCGATCGGCTTTCCTGGGTCGGCGCCATTGATGAGGCCGATCGGCGTTTGATGTGCGGTGGCCAGGAGCGCAGCCATGCGCATCGGCCACTGACCGATGGCGCCCTGGCCGGCGCCAGCGTTCCCGTTCGCGGTGCGCCAGGAGATGTCTGCGGCGCTCGTGTCACCGTTGTTGCTGTTGGTGCCGAAGCTGCGAATGAACGGCCCTTGGTTCTCGTTGGCGTCGCCTGAATATTGCGCCGACGAAGCGTTGGACTGCCCTTCTACGACGTAGATATCGCCAGCGACCAGATCGCTCACGGAGAAGAACTGCTGGGGGTCGGCTGCGCCAACCAGTGACAGGCGCACTTCGAACGCCTTGAGCTCGGAAGGGATGGGCACATCGATGTCGAACAGCACCGGCGCGGCTCCACACAGCGGGATCGAAACGCTGGAATGAACCGTCTCGCCATCCATCACGTCGGCGCGCACCTCGGTGAAGCCATCGGAGGCGATGGTGCCCTCGAAGTGCGCGATGCCCTCGTCCGTCGCGAGATCGCGGGGCAGCACGGCGCTCGCAAGAGGAGCCACTTCGACTGTGGCAGTGGGGGGGAGCTGCGGTTCACCCAAAGCGACCACGATCACGCGTGCGGCGGTGCCGGTTTCGCCGTCGTCATCGGTCACCGTGAGCTCGACGGCGTGACAGCCGACGGTCTCGAAGGACCGCGTCACCTCCATGCCCTCGTCTTCCGCGCCGTCGAAGGCCCAGCTGTACGAAACAATCTCGCCGTCGGCGTCGCTGCTTTCACTCGCATCCAGGGACACTTGCAGCGGAGCCGGGCCGCTCGCGGGTGTGGCGGTGAACGCTGCGACGGGCGGCTCTTTGGTCGGCGATGTGCTGCCACCCTCGCCTGCGCCGCCGGCGTTCGCGCCGCCCACTGTTCCGCCGCCGCCGTCAGGAGAATCGGAGCTCTCGCAGCCGAGCGCGGCGAGGAGGGGGACGAGAAGGAGCGAGGCTTTGCGCGTCATGCTGGCAGCCAGCCTATAGGCAAATCGGTGCACAGTCGTCGCGCCCTAGCGCCGGGGTGGGTGCAGGGTCGTGCCCCACAACGAACCCGCAGCCTCGACGATCGCGATTGTGCTTACCGATTCTGGTAGTACGCCTCTTCTTCCATGAAGAGCTGAGCAACGTGGTCACCGCTGACCAACGCCCACGAGTAGTCGGACGGAAAGTTGTTGCGCAACTGCGGCCGCCCGCGCTCTGGGAACAGCAGAATGTCTTCACTCGCGAGGTTGGTGCCTGCGTGTTGATGACAGCCGATGCAGTTCGTCTGGGCATTGCCGTGGCCGAGCTCGAGATACGGATTCGAGCACCACGAGGGTTTGCCAGGGCCCTCGTAAACCGCAGCCAACGCGTCGGCGAGCGACGGATGTTCGCCTTCGAAGCCGCCTGTGGCGGACGGGTCGCCTTCATCGAAGGCCGTCACCGCACACATCTTGTAGTTCTTCCACGGCCCCGGCAGATTGAGAATTGCGGCCGGCCGGTCGGCGCCGAAGTCGTCATCTGGCGCGGGCGACCACCAGAGGGTGATCCAGAGCCAATGGTCGAGCTCTTTGGTCATGATGTGGAGGCCTGCCAGGCGGTACGTGCTGCCGGAGGACAACGAGACGGTGTAGATGTCGCTCGGCCCCGGGTCGGCTTCTGTTCGTGTGGACCAAGCAGCGTCGCCGGAGAGGTGCGCCTTCAGCGCCCCCGCGGAGGTGTCGTGGACAGGCAGCATCATCCCGAAGTCGGCGCGCCTGTAGTCGGCTTTGATGACCGCGGCGTCGAGTGGAAACGGGCCGTCGAGACAAGCAGCCCATTCTGGACGCGCGGTCGCTCTGTCGACCACCACGAAAGAGTCGAGCCGCTCACCATTGGCGTCAACGGCGACCTCTACCTCGGCTGGTCCGGAAAGCTCACAGGTGTCACCCGCGGCGGCACTGCACACGGTGTCGCCCGCCGTCAGCGTCAGCTCTGCGCTGGCTGAGTCGCTCTCTTCAAGCGTCACGCGCAGTGTCTCGCCGAGCTTCACTGCATAGCTGCCGACCACCCGTCTCTCGCAGGGCAGTGACACGATGGGCTCGCGCGCCACACGCGCTTCTTCGCTCGGGCCCTCGGCCACTGCGGGAGGCACGCCCGAGTCTTGGCACGCCAATACCTCGGGATAGCTCCGCAGCAGATGGCGGACCGAACCAGGGCTGTAGCCAACGCGAGAGATGCCGCCGAGGCCTGCGACATCGCTCGCCTGATCGATGTCAGCGAGGTACTCGAGATACCGTTCGACGGGCCAGTTGGGCAGCTCGTCGACGGAGCCGATGTTCCACTGCATCGCCTCATCCATTGCGGCGTCGCTGAAGTGGTCTCGACCTGCTTTCTCTCTGCTGTCGAGATCGCCGTACAAACGATGGAATACACGACGCACGTCGTCGAAGTCGTACCAAGTCTGCCACGCAGGGACGCTGGCGGGCAGCTCTGGCGCGTTCGGCAATGCCTCGGCCAGCGGTACTTGCGCGAGCAACTTCGCGGCCGTCTGCCATGCGACCTCGCGCCGCAGGCGCTGCGATTCGGCTAGCTCGCCATCTCGTGCTCGCAGCTTGCCGTCGGCAACGTAGGGCGCAGCGTCGCCGATGATCTTGCGGTCCACGGCGCTGAGCGGCGAGCTTGCGACGCCTTCGTCGCAAGCTTCACCAGGCTCGGGAGGTGGGGCGGCACACGCCACGAGCGCGAGTGCGAAACCAGCCGCCCATCGTGGCGCGGTCACGGAGTGGTTTCGAGTGTGAGCGCCGCGTCGCTCGCGACGATGTATTCGTGATTGTCCATATTTCGGACGATGAAGTAGACCCAGCCGTCCGAGCGGAAGTGCGGAAAGAGCGCATATTGGCCGGGCTGCATGTGAGTGACCCGACGAACGATGCCGGTCAGCAGATCGACGAGATAGATGTTGGCGGCGCCTTGGTTGGCGTAGGCGGTGAAGCCGGGGTCGCTTGGGCCGGTGAAGCCGAGCTCGACAGCATCTTCGCCGGTGACGTAGCTGTGCAGTACAGCCCAACGCTCGTCGAACGAGATCCCGGGCTTGCCGCCATTGATGCAGTAACGCCCAATCTCGGGGATCTCGACGTCGTAGCCGCTGCCGTTGGGCGTGGCGTCGACGCGGCGCAGACGAAAGCCGTCTTGGTTGTCGCTCGGCCCCGAGACCCGACCCATCAGCAGCTTGCTGGAGGGCGACATCACGATATCGCCTTCGTAGGGGGTAGATTTGTACTCGGTGGACTTCGTGACGTAGTCGGTGCCGTTGTAGATGAGCGGCGTGAGCGCGGCGACAGTGTTGCCTCCGAAGTACGCGTCGGGGTTCTCGAGGGTGGCTTCGTGACCGCCGTTGTCGCTCACGAAATAGCCGTCGACTGTCCAGTAGTCGCCGCCGTTGGGCGCTGCGCCGACATGCTGATAGAGCCCGACTGCGTCGGTGGTGGTGCAGGCCGGCTCGTTGAAGCTGACGCTTGCGGGTGAGGACACCAAGAGGCTTTGTTGGCAAATCCCGGCCCCGCCGGGCGCGCCCTGGAAGATCCACCCGGTGTTGTCGGGGAAGAAGCCGGGGTCGTAGGCAGCGTTGATGTCGATCGAGCTGTCGTCGAGCAGGTCGACGATCGTCGAAGAGCCACCCCCTGCGCTGCCGCCGTGGCCGACGAAGCGACCGTCTGCCGAGCTGCGGGTCCAATACGAGGTCGAGTAGTTGACTGTCTTCAGCACGCGCAGCTTGGCGTCCGGCATGTACTCCCAGCCGGTGCCGAACGTCGTGTCGCTCGCGCTCGGATACGTGGACAAGCAATCGAGCGTGGTCGCGGCGCCTGCGCAGCCGAACATCAAGAGGTCGTTTGCGGCGTTTTCCGCGCGCCAGCCTGCTGTCTTCATCGCCTCGATATGGTCGCCCACGGCGGGCGTGATGTTCTGAACGCAGTCCCCGGGCCCCGGGTCGTCGGGCAGCAAGTCTTTCAAGAACGGCAGCCCACGCGCGAACCACTCGGCGACGATGTCGAACTCGGCTTGTGTCCAGTGTGTCGTCGCTTTGGGCATGTCGACGGCGTTCACGAACTCGGCGTATTCGGCTACGCCGCCCTCATCGAGCGCATTCGAGAAGACGAAGTTGAACCAATCGAGCTTGGCTGCGGCCGAATAGATGCCGAGCTTGGGCGTGTAGAAGGACGAAGTCGGCGACGCCTTCTGCCGCGCGCATTGAATGACGGCCTCGGCCGCCTCTTTGGTGGGCAATGTCGGATCGGCGAAACAGGTCGCCACTGCGGTGTCGGTCTGCGCCTTCCACGTCTCGAGCAAGCCGGAGGTGATCGCGTGACACTTGGAACAGGTGGTCGACTCCGAGCCGATCTGGTTGACACCCATCAGCAACAGAGCCTCGTACGCGAGCTCGGCGTCGGGCGTGTCGACAGGGTTGCGCAGCGCGGGCGCAATCGGCCACGGCGTGTCGGAGCCGCCCTCGCCACCTTGGCCGCCGGTCGAGGGACCGTTGCCCTGACCACCGCCGCCGTTGACGGGATCATCGTCGCCGCAAGCGGCGAGCGACGCGAGCCCAGCGCACAGGAGGACGAGTGAAGCGGAGGACAAAGAAGCGAAAGAGGTTTGGCGCAACACGGTTTTCCTTATGTGTCCGCCGCGAGCAGAAGTGATCATAGAAAGCATCAAAAACGCTCTTTTCTCGGTGCCGCTGAGATGTCGTTTGACGAGCTTTGAGCGGCGCCCGTCCGTGGGCTGTGATCACACCCCGGTGCTCGCTCGCACAAGGTAGCATCCCCGCGCCGTGCAGGAGCCACTCAATCCTTTGCCCCGCGGATCAGGGTGAAGCGTCGCCGAGCGCGAACAAGGTCTCGGGCTCCAGCACCTGGACCCCACGAAGTGGATCTTTGACGGCCGCGATCAGCGCGCGGGCGACGACCCGAGCGTGAATTGGGCGGTACTTTCGCAAGCCAGGCACGAAGCGCAACAGACCCGCCGCCGACGCGCCGATTGCTTCCATTGGTCTCGATTCACCCCGTTCGCCCAACAAGATGCTCGGGCGTGCGATGCGCACACGCTCGAAGCCGAGCGCTTGGACCTCTCGCTCGAGCTCGCCCTTGATGCGGCTGTAAAACATGCTCGAGGCGGGGTCTGCGCCGACGGATGAGACCAGACCGTAGCCCTTGACGCCTTGCGCTACTGCCACCTTGGCGACGTTGAGCGGGTAGGCCACATCGACCTGATGTTGTGCTTCTTTGCTACCGGCTTTTCGCAGTGTGGTTCCCAAGGCGGAAAGGAGCACGTCGCCGCGTGCGAGCTTCTCCAGCGCGCTCGTGTCTGCGAGGTCGACTGTGTGCTCGGTGAGCTTTGCATGCACCACGCCGGAGGGTCGACGACCCAGCGAAACGATGCGCTCGATGTCTGCATCGAGGGTCAACAGCGAGAGCAGCTCGGAACCGACGAGGCCGCTAGCCCCGAGCAAGATGGCAACTGTCACGCCTCTCGTTTTACAACGTGATCTGGGTCAGCGCGATCGAAACAGCGGCCGCAGTCACCAGCGGGATGGCGAAGTTGTCGTCGAAGCGTCGCGTGGAGGCGAGCTCTGCAAGTGCACCGCTGACGCCTGCGATC
>Ga0163144_10002709_pt1 | contig 40563 bp, 36 predicted proteins | sample OliLak19BULKMAT1_FD_123175 | JGI IMG/M metagenome (GOLD analysis project Ga0163144, IMG submission 123175) | Freshwater microbial mat bacterial communities from Lake Vanda, McMurdo Dry Valleys, Antarctica - Oligotrophic Lake LV.19.BULKMAT1 | ecosystem: Environmental > Aquatic > Freshwater >...
AAAAAGTCAACGACATAGCCTCGACCGAACCCTGGTTCACGGGTTAGACGATCGGTCAGGTTACCGAGAGTGCCGCCGAGCAGCAGCCCAAACACCACGGCCCAGGCTGTCGACCGGATGCGACGGGCAAACACCACAATGAAGACAGCTACCGCAGTCGCAATGATTGCAAACACCCACGTTGTTCCGCTGCCAAGTGAAAATGCCGCGCCCGGGTTCTCTACGTAACGCAATCGAAGTAAGTCACCGATGAACGGCACAGATTCGCCGAGAACCAAATTGTTGACAACAACAATCTTGGTCACTCGATCCGCGATATAGATGAGGACTGCGACCAGTCCAAGCACCGCGAGTGCGCGCACACTGACCGGCCGCGCACGCGCGGTCGGCTCAGCGCTTTCAGCTTCCGGCAAAACCGGTGTAGTTGCCGCCAGGCAACTGACCCGGTGCCTGTGGCACGTAGTAACCGGGCGGGGTCGCGCTTGGAGGCGCGCTCGCCGACGGTGCTCCCGCAGCTGTCAGCTGGTTCGAACCGGCATCCGTCGTACCAATCGCGGCTGATTCGAGTTCGCGCAACTGCCCTTCGATGTAGCCCTTGAGCTTCTGACGGTATTCGCGCTCGAAGTTGCGGAGATCGTTGACGCGCGACTCAAGAGCCTGACGCTCCTGGTCGAGCGACGAAAGCTGCTGGCGCTGACGTGTTTCAGCCTCAGCAACGACCCGAGCTGCGGTCGCGTATCCCTCGGCAATCAGAGCATCGCGCTTCTCGACACCTTCTCGCACGTGCTCCTCGTGGAGCTTGCGCGCGAGTTGAAGGAGGTTGTTGGGGTCGCCAGCTGAGTCTGGAGTGGCACCGAAAGCGGGAGCGGCACCGAACGTTGGCGCTGCACCGAACGCTGGCGCGGCACCGAACCCTGGTGCTGCACCGAAAGCTGGCGGAGCCTGCGGAGCCTCAGGCTGTTGTGGGGTGAAGCTAGCCTGCTGCGCCGCTGGCTGTGCGCCAGCGCCACGCTGAAGTTCGTTGATGCGCGCGTCGGCCTGCACGAGACGCTGACGAACTTCTTCGTTCTCTTGGTTGAGACGACGCAACTCGACAACGACCTCATCGAGAAAATCGTCGACTTCGTCTTGGTCGTAGCCCTCGCGGAACTTGGTCGGCTGGAACCGCTTATTGACGACATCTTCAGGGGTAAGAGCCATTGGGGTCACCTCAAATGCTTTCTTTCAACGTCCGCATGACGGTTCGAGAACGTTCTTGATGTTACCCGTTCCGGCATGCGTCAACCACATCAGTTACTTCAGAGTACAGCCGCATCGCTAATTTATGAATCCCACGATGACTGAAACCAGAAGAAGAGATACGAGCAAGACGATGGTCCAAGCGAAATCCAGGGCTATTCCTCCCACCCGCAACGGTGGAATCACTCGTCTCACGAGCTTGACCGGAGGGTCGGTGACAGTGAACACGACCTCGGCGAGAATAAGCAAGACACCTGTTGGTCGCCACTGGCGAGCAAAGGTTCTCGCGAGATCAAGCACCAACCGCGCCCACATCATGACGATAAAGACGTTGAGGGCGAGGTAGGCGATCGTGGCGATTATCGAGACGAAGGACACCAAGCAAGACTAGCCGTCGTCGCCCCGGGCCTCGGCGAATGTGAATGTGAACGGCGGCCGAGTTACTGCGCGAAGAACGAAGCGTCGACCTCAGACTCGGTCTCTCGGTGGTCCCCACTCACGGCAACGTGCGCTGGCGACAGCAAGAACACCTTGTTCGTGACGCGCTCAATCTTGCCGTACAGGCCCTGCGAGAGTCCGCTCGCAAAATCAATGAGTCGACGAGCATCCGGCTCACTCATTTGCGACAGATTGATGATGACCGGAATGCCCTCCCGGAAGTTCTCAGCGATCACCTGGGCGTCCTTGTATTGACGCGGGTTCACTGTGAGTATCTCGTTCATCTCGGTTGCCGCCGGTCGCGGGGCCGCCGTGCGTCGCAGGGCAGTGACCGGAGCACGATTGCCGGTCGAGCCGCTGTGATGAGCGATCGGGGCGACGGGCGCGACCGGTGCACCGGGCTGCTCGTAGTCGTAGTCCTCGTCGGCGAGGCCGAGATAGACCATTGTCTTGCGCAGTGGGTTGGCCATGGTAATCCTCCGGATGATGAAGCGTCTTCCTTGAGATTAACCATTGACCGCACGATTTCCCGTGATTGCCGAACCAAGGCGCAGGTGTGTCGCACCCTCTTGGATCGCATCGATGAAGTCGCCTGACATGCCCATCGAGAGGCTGATCGCCTCTGGAACGGTGCGACGAACTCCCTCGGCGAGCTCGCGCAGCCTCGCGAAGGCGCGGCGAGGTTCCATCTCCAGCGGTGCAACCGTCATGAGTCCGAGGAGACGAATGCCGGATGCCGCGGCTACCCGCTCAACAAGGGAATCGAGCGCGGCAGGCACTACTCCCCCGCGACCGAGCTCAGTGCCCAGATCGACCTGCACGAACACGTCCAGCGTTCCGAGGTCGTTGGTCGGTTCGTCATGAGCTGGCGCGGACAAACCGGCAATGAGCGATTCGCGATCAAGGGAGTGCACGACGCTCGCGTAGGCCCGAACGGCCTTGGCCTTGTTGCTCTGCAGCTGGCCGATGAAATGCCAACGAGCGTCGGTGCCAGCGAGTGCGGCAGCTTTTTCGGATGCCTCTTGGTGACGGTTCTCGCCAAAGTCGTGCTCCCCGAGGTCGAGGAGTTCACGCACAAGCGAGATCGGCTGAAACTTGGTCACGATAATGGTGGTGATTGACGACGGTTCGCGGTCGCAGGCGCGCGCGGCCTCCGCGATCTGCGAACGCACGGATTGAAGCCGTGGCGACAGCTCGGGCTCGCTTGACATGATGTTGCCGCTACTTCAGAAAGTCCGGGATGTCCAAATCACCGTCATCATCGTCGAAGTTGCGGTCGATTGGCGCCGCTGCCACAAGGGCCGGCTCCGCCGACCATGAGGTCGGGCCGTCCGGCGCGGCGGTTGCCGGCGCGACCGACTGGCCAGCAACGACGAAGTTGGTGCGACGTGTGTCGTGAGCTTTTTGCCTCGGCTCTCCCCCGTCGAAGCCCGCGGCGATCACCGTCACCCGAACCTCGTCGCCCAGGGTGTCGTCGATGACAGCACCGAAGATGATGTTCGCTTCTGGATGTACCGCTTCCTGCACGAGCCGGGCCGCGTCGTTGATCTCGAAGATACCGAGGTTCGATCCACCCTGGATCGACAGCAGAACGCCGTGAGCACCGTCGATGGATGCCTCGAGCAGTGGCGAGGCCACCGCGAGTTCCGCGGCCTTGATGGCCCGATCGGCGCCCCGAGCGGAGCCGATCCCCATGAGCGCCGAACCTGCTCCTTGCATGACCGACTTGACATCGGCGAAGTCAAGGTTGATGAGACCGGGAGTCGTAATGAGATCGGTGATTCCCTGAACACCAGCCAGAAGCACTTGGTCAGCGGTTGCAAAGGCCTCGAGCATGCTGATGCCGCGATCACTGATCTCGAGCAAGCGATCATTCGGAACAACAATCAGCGTGTCGACCTCGTTCTTCAGGCTCGCAACACCGACGTCTGCTTGGGCAGAACGCCGCTTGCCTTCGAAAGCAAACGGCTTGGTGACGACCCCAATCGTGAGCGCACCGATCGACTTGGCGATGCGAGCGACAACCGGTGCACCACCGGTACCAGTGCCTCCGCCTTCTCCGGCTGTGACAAAGACCATGTCCGCGCCAGCCAGCGCTTCTTCGATCTCGTCGGCGTGATCTTCTGTAGCCCGCCTGCCGACCTCTGGGTCGGCACCTGCGCCGAGCCCGCGCGTGAGTTCACGGCCGACATCAAGCTTTACGTCGGCGTCACTCATAAGGAGCGCTTGGGCATCCGTGTTGATCGCGATGAATTCGACACCGCGCAGGCCGAGCTCGATCATGCGGTTGACGGCGTTGACACCACCGCCGCCGATGCCAACTACCTTAATCACTGCGAGGTAGTTCTGGTTTGACGTCACGTCCGGCCTCCGCTGGTCATGTGTAAACTCTCAAGTTGTAGTTGAGGTGTAAAGTTTTACTCATAATGTGTTTCCTGACCCGAGACTAGGTCGGGCCTGTTGTCGTGGGAAGCAAGGCGTCCAGCGTGTCGCGAAGTTGGCAGTAATAGCGAGGGCGAGCGCAGTGACGAGGAACACAACACGCGGTAGACCGCTGCAACTACGAAGGCCGAAAGATGCCGTTTCCAGGCGCTGAGACATCGAACTCGCCCGGTCGGGCAAGATCCGTGACCGCGATGAGCGCCGCGAGCAGCGCCGCTTTGCGCCCGGAGTCAGCTGAACTCCCCCAGACGACGCTTTGACCGACCCCGGAAAGCACGAGCCTGACGTCGTCTTTGGTGCGCGCCGACACCGCTGTAACCTTCGCCCGAAGGTCATCCGGCAACGAAATCAAGACGTCCGCGACCGCACGAAAAGCGGGATCGGATGTTGGCGCGCCGGCGAGATCGATGAACGGGACGCCGGCAGGCGCCACCGCCGACTCCTGAACAGTCACGCCGGCAGGATCGACCAGCTGGTAGAGCGTCGGAGAGGATTGCACCACACCGATCGGTTGGCGCTCGACAATCTGGATTCGGACCGTGTCTGGCGGCACCGTCTCGGTGACGTAACTTCTGATCAGCGGAAACACCGAGAGCTCCCTCGTGATTCGCGCGTAATCGACGAGTGCGAGAGGCCTGCCAAGCTGACCCGCTAGCGCCGACTCGACTGCGACCGGGTCGATTCGCTCTGTACCACGCACCTGAATGGTCTTGAGCGAGAGGAGCGGCGAGTAGACCGCAACGAGGACAAGCCCGATCAAGGTTGCGATGATTCCGGCGACGATCGCAATGGTGATGCGTCGCGCGCGCGAACGGCGGGTGAACCGTCGCACCTCGCGGCGCTCATAGCGCCGGCGCTCTCGGGCGGCGCGATGGACTTCGCGACGTCGTGCTCGCTGTTCAGCGCGCTGTACTGCCCCTGCCGAAGCTGGAGGAGTTGCAACACGCGCCGCCGATCGGGCAGGCACCTGCTGTGGCGGCGGATCGAAGCCCTCTGGCCGTTTCATCAGCCGCGCGCGCTCGCTGACTCGACCTCAAGCGACTTGATCAGTTGCGGCACGAGTCGGTAGACGTCGCCACAACTCAGGGTCATGATGATGTCTCCGTCGCGAGCAAGCTCAGCGGCGCGATCGGCGGCGTGCTGCCAGTCGGGCAGGTAGTCAACACGTGAGGGATCGGTGAATCGCTCAGCGACGAGCGCACCGGTGACACCCGGTACCGGATCCTCCCGCGCCCCAAAGACGTCAAGCACAATGGTGTGGTCAGCGAGTTGCTCATACGTTTTGGCGAAGTCGCCAGCCATGAGCTGCGTTCTGCTGTAGAGGTGTGGTTGGTGAACAGCAATGATGCGACCGCTGCCAAGCACACTCCTGGCGGCACTCAAAGCGGCCGCGACCTCGGTCGGGTGGTGGGCATAATCGTCGTAGACCCTGACCCCTCGCACGGTGCCGTGCAACTCAAATCGCCGTTCCGTCCCGCCAAAGACCTGAATTCCACTGACCACCGCTTCGGGTTCGAAGCCGAGGCCGACCAGTACCGCGAACGCGCCAGCCGCATTGATGGCGTTGTGGCGTCCAGGAACGGTCAACGCGACTGGATAGTCAAGCTCGCGGTAGCGCAGTACGAAAGAGACCGGTCCCGCCGTCACGACGGAATGCAGGCGTACATCAGCCGCGGAATCCTCGCCGAAGCTGATAACCCGAGCGCGGCGCAACTGGCTGGTGACACGTTTCGCCCCCGGATCATCACTTGAGATCACCACGAGCTCGCTTGCGCGCGAGGCAAACTCCACGAACGCAGCATCGAAGGCCTCGTGCGTTCCGTAGTGATCGAGGTGGTCAGCGTCGACATTCGTGATCAGTGCGACGGCCGTGTTGTACAACAGGAACGTTCCGTCCGATTCGTCGGCCTCGACGACGAACAGCTCACCGTCGCCGTGCGCGGCGCTAACACCGAGCGATTGAATCACCCCGCCGTTGACGAAGCTCGGGTTGGCGCCGAGCTCGACCAGCGCGGTGATAATCATGCCGGTCGAGGTGGTCTTGCCGTGTGCACCCGCGACCGAGATGAGCCGGTGGCGTGCGATGAGCCAGGCCAATGCCTGCGATCGGTGCAGGGTCGGGATGCCGCGTTCGCGCGCCGCGAGATACTCAGGGTTGTCCGGCCAGAGCGCCCCGGTATAGACAAGGGCACTTGCGTTGCCAAGGTTGGTCGCGTCGTGACCGATCGACACGATTGCACCAAGCGCCCGAAGCTCATCGGTGGCGTGGTTCTCGGTGCGGTCTGAGCCGCTGACCGCGTGACCTGCAGCAAGAAACAGGCGAGCGATTCCGCTCATCCCCGATCCGCCGATTCCGACGAAGTGCATGACCCCGAGTTCAGCGGGGAGTGGCATTGAAAGATCGGGTTTGATCATTTTGGCAATGCTAGTGCCGCGCGCTGGTCGCAGCCGCAGCCGCACTGTCGATGATTGCGATCATGCGGTCCGTGGCATCTCGAATGCCCGTCGTTGCCATTCTCGCTGCCATGTCAGCGATGCGGGCGCGGTCGCGCAACAGCGAAACCAACTCCGTCGACACCCACTCGGGAGTGAATGCGGCGTCGGAGACGATGGTCGCGCCTCCCGCTCTCACCGCTTTGCGCGCATTGAGCTTCTGCTCGCCGTTGCCGACCGGATATGGCACGAATACGGCTGGAACTCCGATCGCCGCCAGTTCTGCAACGGTCGAGGTTCCCGCCCGGGCAACCGCAAGGTCAGCGAGGGCAAGTGCGAGCTCCATTCGGTCGCAGTACTTGAGCACGCGATAGCCGGGCAGGCCGCGGTGTTCGACTGGCTCGCGAAATTCGCCCGTGATGTGGATCACTTGCCATCCGAGACCGAGAATAGCCGCGATGGAATCAGAGACGGTTTCATTGATGCGCAATGCCCCCGAGGAACCGCCAGTCACGAGGAGCGTTGGGCGCTGTGCCTCGAGCCCGAAGAACCCGATTGCCTCCTGTCTGGCAGCAAACCGATCAAGCATCTCGATCTCGACTCGAAGCGGCATCCCTACCACTGTGGCACGAGGAAGTGGGGTGCCTTCAAACGCCACTCCGACGTGCGAGGTGTAGCGAGCACCGAGGCGATTGGCAATTCCGGGGCGCGCGTTGGCTTCGTGGATGGCAAGTGGTAATGACTCGCGGTTCGCCGCAACATACGCGGGCGCGGCAGCGTAGCCTCCAACGCCGACGACGACATCCACGCCGCGTTCTCGCATGATCCCGCGAATTTGTGTAACCGTCTCGGCGAACGCCTTCGGAAATCGAAAAGCAGCACCGGACGGTCGACGCGGGAATGGCAACCGTGGGATCGTTATGAGCTCATAGCCACGCTCCGGAACCAGTCGCGCCTCGATGCCTTCAGCGGTTCCGAGCACGAGCACCTCGGCACGAGGTTCGCGCGCACGCAGTCGATCCGCGATCGCCAGCAAAGGGTTGACGTGGCCGGCAGTCCCGCCGCCGGCCAATAAGTACGTTGTCACGAGCGGGAGCGTCCGCGTTCAGCGGCCAGGAGGCGTGAACGATCCGCCGGACTCTGCTCGACCGGTGCGCTGTGAGCAGCCCGACCGTCGCGGGCAAACGACAGGACGAGGCCGATGCCGAGCAGGGTCGCGATAAGCGCTGAGCCACCAGCCGATATCAACGGCAATGGAACCCCGAGAACCGGGAGCACGCCGAGCACGACTGCGATGTTCGCAAATGCTTGCCCGATAACCCAGACCATGACGCCCGCAACAGCGATACGTGCGTAGCTGTCGCGCGTCGTGCGGATTACTCGCACGAACCCCATCGCAAGCACGACGAACAGGGCAAGCACCACGATGGCGCCGAGGAGTCCGAGTTCCTCGCCGATGATTGCGAAGATGAAGTCATTCTCGGCCTCCGGCAACCAATTGCGCTTCGCCTTCGAGTTGCCTAAACCGACCCCGAACACCCCGCCAGATGCGAGCGCCCACATTCCGTGCTGCAACTGCCAGCACAGTCCTTGATAGTCGGCTTGAGTGCATCCGTTGAGCCAGATGTCGATGCGTTGCGTTCTGGATGGGCTCGCGAACGCAATGACACGAACGATGAGACCAATCGCAATAACGGCAACGAGGAGAAAGCGCAGCTTAGCTCCCGCGAAAAACATTGAGCCGAGCACGATCAGCACCATCATGCTCGCTGTGCCGAGGTCATTGCCGATGAGTACGAGGCCGATAGCGAGCCCGGCGACCGGGGCGATCGGCAGCGCGAGTTCCTTCCAGTCGGCAAGCAGCTGCTCTTTCGTCGAAAGCACCCAAGCGACCCAGACGATCAGTGCGAACTTCACAAACTCAGATGGCTGGGCCGTGATACTGCCGATGGCGATCCAGTTGGTGTTTCCGCCATAACCGAAGCCGACGCCCGGCACAAAGACAAGCAACTGCATCACTCCGCCGAGCAGCATGGCCGGCCAAGCCCAGCGCTTCCAGAACGATACTGGCATGCGGGAAGCCAACAGCATGAGCGGGATCCCAATGACGGCGTAGAGGCTCTGTCGGATAAACACCCCGAACGGATCATCCCCGGTCGATTGAGCCTCGACGAACGACGAAGACAGCACCATGACGAGGCCGAACAGCACGAGAAAGATCGTGGTGCCGAGAATGAGAAAGTAGGTGCGATTCTCGGCGCGGAAGATAGTCGCGACTGGAACGCGGGCCACAATCGGACCGCGCGGGCTACGTTCGGCTGTCCTCGATGCCATCTTCACCTCCCAGGTACTCCGTCACCGCCGCTGCAAATCGGCGACCGCGATCCGCGTAATCCACAAACTGATCCATGGATGCCGCGGCCGGAGCCAGCAGAACGACGTCGCCAGGGAACGCAACGCCACCCGCTAGGCGCACGGCCTCGAGCATGACCTGATCAGTCTGACTCGCGGATACCTCAAGAACGGCGACCTGCGGGGCGTGTCGCGCGAAGGCCGACAGCACTGCGTCGCGGTCGCGGCCGATAACAACCGCCGCGCGAAGCCGCTTGGCGTTGCCCTTCACGAGAGCGTTGATGTCGACGCCCTTGAGCAATCCGCCTACCACCCAAACGACAGAGTCGTACGACCGAAGGGCGGCCTCTGCTGCGTGCGGGTTGGTCGCCTTCGAGTCGTTGACCCACAGAATCTCGCTGGCGAACGCGACCGTCTCGGTGCGGTGACCGTCGAGCCGGAAGCTCGCCAGGCTCGCGCGCACACTCGCAATTGGTGCGCCAGCGGCGCGCGCGAGTGCGCAAGCCGCGAGCACATTCGATACGTTGTGCGGGCTCGCAAGGCCAGCATCGCTCAGCTCAGCCACGGTCGTTAGCTCGAGGGCTGCACGCTCACGATCCTCAAGGAATGCCCGATCGAGAAGGATTCCGTCGACCACTCCGAAGTCGCTTGGACCCGGGGCGTCGAGCCCGAATCCGATAGCCCGAGCACCCTCCTGAACCTCGGCATCTTCGACCATCGAGACGGTCGCGCGATCGGCCTTGTTGTAGACACAAGCAACCTTGGTGTTCCAATACACGGTGGCCTTGGCCTCGCGGTATGCCGTCACTGAACCGTGCCAATCGAGGTGGTCGTCGGCAAGGTTCAGGCACACGCTCGCGAGTGGGTGGAGCGACCCTGAGCCTGCTCGCGCGAGCCACTTCAATTGAAAACTCGAAAGTTCGACGACGAGCACGTCGAACACGTCTGGCCGCCGCACCGCGTCGAGCACCGGAATCCCGATGTTACCGACGGCGGCAACCCGCAGTCCCGCCCCGCGCAGCAGGTGTTCAGTCAATTGGACGGTTGTGGTTTTGCCGTTCGTTCCAGTGACAACAATCCACTCAGCGGGCTCCCCCACCTTGTCCCGCAGCCGCCATGCCAGTTCAATGTCTCCCCAGATCGGGATGCCGCGGTCTTGAGCCCACACGATAAGCCGGTGATCCGGCGAGTAGCCCGGCGACACCACGAACAACTCGGGATCATGCTTCTCGAGCGAGGATTCTGCGCCAGCGTCAAGCACGAGCCGTGCGCCGGCCACCTCGACGATGGCCGCGCGCTCCACTGACGCTTCTGCAGCGACGACAAGCACGTCCGCGCCAAGCTCTGCGAGCGTGTCCGTTGCCGAAAGTCCGGTCGCACCGAGGCCGAGCACAGCAACTCGCAAGCCGCTCCACTCAGCGCGCCAACTCGTCAGTTCATCAAGATCGCGCACCGCTACTGGTAAACCCACTCGAGGTAGAACAGGCCGACGCCGACGGCAACAAAGAGTCCGGAGATCAACCAGAAGCGCACGACGACGGTAATCTCGGCCCAGCCCTTGAGCTCAAAATGATGATGCAGTGGACTCATCAGGAAGATTCGTTTTCCGCCGCTGATTTTGAAGTAGGCCCGTTGCAGTATCACCGAGCCCGTCACGATCAAGAACAAGCCTCCGATGATCAGGAGTAGCAACTCCGTGCGGCTGAGGATTGCGAAGGCTGCAAGAGCGCCACCAATGCCGAGCGAGCCGGTGTCGCCCATAAAGACCTGCGCGGGCGAGGTGTTCCACCACAGAAAGCCGATGAGCGCCCCGGACAGCGCTGCCGCCATGATCGCTAGGTCGAGCGGGTCGCGCACCTCGTAGCACTTATACGCCAGATCCGGATCGAGTTGCAGATTTGAGCAGGCCTGATTGAACTGCCAGAATCCGATGAAGATGTAGGAGGAGATTGCAAAGATTGCCGCCCCGGTAGCGAGTCCGTCAAGGCCGTCAGCGACGTTGACCCCGTTTGAGGCGCTCACGATGATCAGCGTGACCCAGGCGGCAAACAGGATGCCGCCAATGACAGCTCCGAACACCATGAAGTCGAGCCACGGGATGTCTCGAACGGCCGAGATCATTGAGGATGCCGGAGTGTGGCCAGCGGCATCCGGAAAATTCAGAGCGAGCGCAGCGAAACCGCCAGCAACAATGACCTGACCGGCAACTTTTGCCCAGCCGCCAAGCCCGAGGCTGCGCTGTTTGCGAGTCTTCATGAAGTCGTCGATGAACCCGATGGCACCGAGTCCAACCATGAGGTAGATGACCAAGAGCCCAGACAGCGTGACCGGTTCGCTTGAGAGGGCATGTCCGACGAAGTAGCCGACAACTGCGCCGGTGATGAAAATGATGCCGCCCATGGTCGGCGTTCCGCGCTTAATGTGATGCGATTGCGGACCGTCGTCCCGGATGAATTGACCCCACTTCAGATGACGGAACAGTCGAATGAACAGCGGCGTCAGCAGCAGCGTAAATGCGAGGGATACACCGCCGCCGATCAGGATCGCGATCACGAGTCGAGCCCAGCGAGTCGGTCACCGAGCAGTCGCAGCCCTGCCGAATTTGAGGACTTCACGAGAACGATATCCCCATCCCGCAACTCGTCACGAAGCACATCGTATGCTTCATCGACGTCGGCAACGAGCACCGACTCTCCATCCCACGATCCCTCATGTGATGCGGCATTGTGAATGTGCCGCGCGGCATGCCCCACGACGATGAGCTTCTGAATATTGAGTCGCACCACGAGTCGACCGATCCGGTCGTGTTCCTCGTCCGCAAAGTCCCCGAGTTCTGCCATCTCGCCCAGCACTGCGACAGAGCGCCTTCCGCCTCGACCGAGCTGAGCGAGCGTCTTCAGCGCCGCAACCACAGACTCGGGGCTGGCGTTGTACGCGTCATTAATGATGGTGATGCCGTTCGCGGCATCCAGCAATTGCATGCGCCAGCGTTCGGCGAGTGTCATGTGCTCGAGCGCAGCGACAGACCGTTCAACCGGTACGCCGACCGCGCGCGCCGCGGTGATCGCAGCAAGCGCGTTCGACACGTGGTGCTCGCCAAGAATTCGCAGGTTCACGGGCAGGGACTCGCCGTCGGCGGTCAAGGTGAAGTGGGTTCCGGATGCCGTCGCCTCAAGGTGCTCGGCGCGCACGTCTGCGCCTGCGCCGAGTCCGAACCACTGCACACTCGCCCTCGTGAGCTCAGCCATCGCCGCAACGCGCCCGTCGTCGACGTTGAGCACTGCGATGGCGGACTCTGGCAGATCGGTGACCATTTCGGATTTCGCGTGGGCGATGGCATCCTGGCCACCAAATTTGCCGATGTGAGCCCTTCCAACAGTGAGCACGATCCCGACATCTGGTCGCGCGACAGAGACGAGCTTTCGAACGTCGCCGACCGAGTCTGCTCCCATTTCGACCACAAGAAATCGGGTGTCATAGTCGACTTCAAGTATCGAGATCGGAGCGCCGACCTCGTTGTTGAATGATCCGCGCGGCGCGACCGTCGGGCCCTCGGCCTCGAAGATGCCGCGAAGCATGTTCTTGGTCGTGGTTTTGCCATTCGAGCCCGTGACCGCAACCACGTGAATCGTCGACCCATTCGCCTCGCCAGCGCTCCGGACCCGATCAAGCACCTCTTTGGCCAATGTCGACAGTGCCACAAGGGAGCTCGCAACAACGATCTGAGGAATCGCGACATCCAGTTCACGTTCAACAACGGCAACTACCGCGCCCGCTTCAAGGGCTTGGTTGACGAAGAGATGACCGTCGGTGACTTCGCCCGGCAGTGCGAAGAAGACGCCACCCGGCTGCAGCCGCCTGGAGTCCGTCTCGACAGCCCCCGACACAACCGCCTGGGGGTCGGCACTCTTCGCGAGACGACCGTCGATCGCTGTCGCGATGTCCTGAACGCTCAGCCCGATCACCGCGATCCTCGTTTCTGTTGTGCGTTCCTCACCACGTCAAGGGGAGATTCGGCGAGGGTGTCGTCGAGGGCGGCACCCGGAAGGTGGTGAGCGTCTGCGCCATGACATCCCGAAACGTCGATGCGATCCTACCCGAGAAGACTCGATCGTTGACCCCAGCGGTAACCACGACGGCATACTGCGGATCCTCTGCTGGCGCCATGCCCGCATACGACAGCACGACCTTGTTGTCTGCGTAGCCCCCGGCCTCTGCGACCTCTGCCGTGCCGCTCTTGACCGCAACACGGTAGCCGGGAATCTGCAGGTTTGGGGCCGAACCACTCGAGGTCGCGACCATCTCCATCATCTCGACGGTCTGGCGCGCAGCCGTCTCTGATACGACGCGAGTGCCTTCGGTCAGTGGGGCTTCGGTCACCGTGCCATCCGGCCATTCGCAGCCTTCGAGGAGGCTGACCGGCATGCGCACTCCACCGTTTGCGAGTGTCTGGTATGCGCTCGCCATTTGCACCGATGTCGCCGTCATGCCTTGGCCGAACTGCACGGTGTAATTGGTGCGACGATCCCACTCGGATGCCGGATAGAGCGTTCCGCTGGATTCACCGTTGAAACCGACCTCGGTGTACTCGCCGAACCCGAAGCCCGCGAGGTAGTCGTGTCGTGCCTCTGGTGCGAGCAGTTCCGAGAATCCCGCGATAGCAGTGTTCGACGACTCCACCAGAGCTCCGGCAAGTGTGAGTTGGTCAGGACCATAGAACGCATTGCTGATGACGCCTGCACCGGGAAACTCTCGTGAGTACGGAGCAAGGATCTGCGAGCTCTGATTGACAACGCCAGCGTCGAGCAGCGACGCCGCTGTCAACACCTTGATCGTTGACCCCGGCTCGTATGGCGTCGTGAAGGCAACCGAGCCCAGCGCTTCCCGAGGTGCATCGTTGACGTTGTTCGGGTCAACAGTGGGGTAATCGGTAACGGCCATGAGTTTGCCGTCGCTCACGCGGATGACGACGGCAGTTGCCCAGGTCGCTCCGAGTTGCTGCGCCGCTTGCTCCATGCGCTGCTGAACCCACCACTGCAGATCTCGATCGATTGTCAGGCGCAGAGTGCCGCCGTTGGTTGGCTCGCGCGTCGTGACTTCACTGCCCGGGATGCGCACCCCGTCTTCGCCTTTCTCAAAGATTGAGACTCCGTCGGTGCTCGCCAGGCAGGCATCCTCGGTGTACTCGAGGCCGGCCTGCGGGCCGTCAGTACCGATGAAGCCGACTAGGTTGCCGGCGACCTCGCCGTTTGGGTAGCTACGTCCGTTTCGGAGCTCGAAGTACACCCACGGGATTTCCAAAGCATCAACGGCACGGAATGTATCAAGCGTCACACCTTGAGTAAGGTACTCGAAATCAGACGCTGGATCCGCAAGAATCACGGCCATGAGATCGTCTGGATCCTGTTTGGTTACTGCCGCGATCCGAGCAAGTCCATCGGCAATCACACCCATCGCGTTCTCGCGCGCCAAGCTAGCCCGCGGCGAGACAGTAATGTCGTAGCGTTCAACGCTGTCAGCAAGCACTGCACCGTGCGCGTCAACAATCTCTCCTCGCACGCCGTACGTAATGAGCTCTTGAGCCCGCTTTTCGAGCGATTGGGCGTTGAGTTCGTCGGCACGCACGACCTGAATGTCAACAAGCCGCACCACGAACACCGTCACCATCAAGAAGACCACGAGCACCATGCCGGAGATTCGCAGTCGAGCGCGCCGGGTATTCATGGACTGCAGTCGTGGCGATCAGTTGGTGAGAGGCGCTGGGAGCACGTCAGGATTGGCAATCGGCACCGACTGTGCCGCAGTGGCGTGAAGTGCCTCTGGCTGAGGGCTTGCTGGGGCCACGGCGGCGGCCTGCGCAGCGAGGGCGGCAGTCTGTGCAGCGGCGCTGGCGGCATCGACCAGTGGAACACCGGTCAGGAGAGAGTTGGCAACCACACTGCAGCCGCCGCCGCACCCGAAAGGATCGGCCGTGCCTGGTGCGCTCGAGACGGCTCCGGTCGAAAGGTCGAGGTACAGCGGATTCGAGCCAGGGACCATGCCCAAGTGGGCGGCATTGGCAGCAAGATGCTGCGTCGAGCCGAGAATCTGCAACTTTTCCAGGAGCGCCTGCTCGGTGCGGAGGAGGTCCTTCTGCTGTACCTGGAGTCCAGAAAGCTGATACGCGCCATCCGAAACCACAATGCTCAGGAGCAGTTGGCCAGCAAAAATCAGAAAGAGGCTCACGATCGTGATGACAGAGTATGCCAACTTTGGGCGGGCGTTCCGCTGGGCTCGAGTGGTGACAATCTCAATGTGGGTGGGTCGACCTCGAGCTGCGCCGCGCTGCTGGACGTGCTGACGATCGGCATCTCGGCTCGGTTCATTGCGTAGCGGTCTTGCATACGCGAGGTTGGCGCTCATGCCGCCTCCCGCAGTCGCTCAGCAGCCCGCAGCCGCACTGATGCGGATCGCGGATTATTCGAGCGCTCCTCGAGGCTGGCCAACTCTGCTCCCCGTACCAACAGCCGAAACTCGGGACGGTGGTGCGGCAATTCGACCGGCAGGCCGGCTGGCGCAGTGGACGCGGCTCGAGACTGGAATTCACGCTTCACCAAACGATCTTCGAGCGACTGGTACGACAACACGACGACTCGCCCGCCGACCGCAAGACAATCAAGTGCAGCCGGAACCGCGCGCGCGAGAACCGCAAGTTCATGATTGACTTCAATTCTGAGCGCCTGGAACACACGCTTTGCCGGGTGACCGGCGCGCGCAGCTGCGGCGGGGGTCGCCGCGATGATCAGTTCGACCAGATCAGCAGAGCGCGTGATTGGATGCTCAAGCCGACGCTGCACAATGCGTGAAGCGAAGCGAGGCGCGAGCTTCTCGTCACCCAATTCGTAAAATATCCTTCGCAGTTCTAACTCGCTATAGGTTGCGAGGATGGTTGCCGCGGTGCGATTGCTCGTCGTGTCCATTCGCATGTCCAGCGGCGCATCTTTCGAGTATGAGAAGCCGCGCTCGACACGATCGAGTTGTAAGGAAGAGACACCGAGGTCGAACAGAATGCCCGCGACTCGCTCGAATCGTAGCTCGGCAAGAACGCGCGCAATCTCGTCGTAGACGGCGTGAACGAGACGAATCCTCGTGGCATAGGGCGATAGGCGTTCGCGAGCTATCTCGAGCGCTTCGGTGTCACGATCAATCCCGACCAGGGTCACAGACGGAAACCGCTCGAGGATTGCGGCAGCGTGGCCACCCATTCCGAGAGTGGCATCGACGACGACCGCATTCTCGCCCTTGATCGCCGGGCCGAGTAGCTCAAGTGAGCGCTCGAGAAGCACAGGAGTATGAATGTTCTCTGACATGGTGCGAGGCGATGGCCTTTGGCGCTGATCCCCATCCGAGTCGACCTGGCTTCGGGGAAGTAAGTCAGGGCGTTCGGCTGGGAGTCGGCACCAAAGGATCAGAACAGCCCGGGAATCACCTCCTCAGTGGTGTTCACAAAGTCAGACTCAGCGTTCTCGTAGTAGGTGTTCCAGGTCTCGGTGTCCCAGATCTCGGCGCGCGCGCCGGCGCCGATTACCGTGAGTTCGCGGTCAAGTCCCGCGTAGCTCCTCAGATTCTGTGGAATGTTGATGCGGTTCTGACTGTCCGGTATCTCCTGACTCGCGCCGGACAGGAACAAGCGAATGAAGTCGCGACTCTGTTTGCTCGTGATCGAGGCTTGGCGGATCTTCTCGTTGATGTCCTCGAATTCACGCTGGCTGAAGACATACAAGCAACGCTCTTGTCCGCGGGTGATGAACATGCCGGCCGCGAGTTGATCGCGAAACTTGGCTGGCAGAATCACGCGCCCTTTGTCATCGAGTTTCGGGGTGTGTGTGCCAACGAACATGATCGGCCCTCCCCTCATTCTCCGGCCCGGATGCAGGTTTGCTCCACATTACTCCACTTTCCTCCACAATCCAGTGCAAATTCGAGAAAGTTTCCCTCGGAGGCCGCACAAGACCCGAAACAAGTGGAATTCTCGGGCGGATGAAGGTGGAGGGCTAGGGCCGCCCCACAGCACGCTCAGCCCACAACAAAGGCCAGCTCGCGCTGGCCTCGATGTGTTGGATCGCGTCGCGCGGCGCACCGGGCGCCAACGATTCCGATCGAACGCTATGCACTCCGATCGGAAGTGCGGCTATTCCTGACCCTCTTGGCGCTTTTCCCAGCGCTCGTTGAGGCTGTCCATGAAACTTGCGCGTGGCTTGCTGGTCTTGCCAGACGGGCTTGAGGGAGCCACTGAACTTGAACTCGATCCCCCTGGCGGAGTTACAGCGAGCAATACCCCGGCAAACATCACACCGAAGCCGAGGATGCCGACGAGGGGCAGTTGGAGAATTACGCCGCCCACAAGCGTTCCGATACCAACAATGCCGAGGAGCACGCCGACGACCAGTACGGAGTAGTTCACGCGGGCCCCGCCAGAACTCACGGTGGCAACAAAATCGGCGTCGTTCTGATAGAGACTGCGCTCCATCTCTTCCAGGAGGCGCTGCTCCTGCTCGGAAAGTGGCATCCTGTTCCCTTCAGGTGAGAGGCAGTAAGAGGTGTCGAGTGACCTCAATTGTACGCCCCACGCCGATGGCTAGGCTAGATGGGTGGCTGAGAGTACGCGGTTAGTTGATCTTGTCCAAGAACGCATCGACGGTTTTCTTGCGGAGCGCACCGCTGAGCTTGGGATGATCGCACCAGAACTCGCTACGTTCGGTGCATACGCTCACGGCTTCCTTTCCGGCGGAAAACGGTTTAGAGCGCTCTTCTGCTACTGGGGCTGGCAGGCGGGAACCGACATCGAGGACTTTGATCTCCTCCAGGGAACCGAGAATGCAGACCTCGCAGGCATCGTTCTGGCCGCAACTGCGCTCGAGGTATTCCACGCGGCGGCGCTCGTGCACGACGACATCATGGACAACTCCGACACACGGCGTGGCAAAGCCTCAGCGCACCGCCAGTTCCAGAGCATGCACTCAAGCGGCGGCTGGGCTGGCAGCGGTTCAGACTTCGGTTCGTCGTCGGCGCTCCTGCTCGGTGACCTGCTACTTGGCTGGAGTGACGAATTGTTCGATCATGGCGGGCGCTTGCTTGGCTCGCGCACCGCGGCGCTCGCTGGGCGTGAGGAATTCAATCGCATGCGAACCGAGGTCACCGCCGGTCAGTACCTCGACGTGCTCGAGGAAGCATCCTGGGTCGTGCATCCAGACAACGAACTGCTCAGCCGAGCCCACCGCGTGATCGTCTATAAGTCCGCGAAGTACAGCGTCGAAGCGCCCCTCGTGATCGGCGCTGCCCTCGCTGGCGCGGGCAGCGCACAGTTGGACGCGCTCCGTGCATTTGGACTGCCGCTCGGAATCGCCTTCCAGTTGCGCGATGATCTGCTCGGGGTGTTTGGGGATCCCGCCGTGACCGGAAAGCCCGCGGGCGACGACCTGCGCGAAGGCAAACGAACGGTGCTGATCGCCTTGGCTCGCTCAGAACTGCCGATACCGGTTTGCGAGCTCATTGACGAACTTCTCGGAGACGCCGAACTCGACGAACAACAGATCGAGATGATCCGCAGCGCGATTCGAGACAGCGGCGCTGCCGATCGAGTCGAGCGGATTATCGAGCACAACGTCGGACGTGCACAAGCTGCACTAGCCGAGGCACCGATCACCGCCGCGGCACGTGCCCAACTCCTTGAGCTGGCAGAGACTGTGACGCGGCGGTCGGCATAACTCGACCGGGAGCGAGCTTCTAGAACCCGAGTGCCTGCGCGACCCGGCGCACTTCGGCCTTACGACCACGACGAAGCGCTTCAACAGGCGCGATACCGATGCTCTCATCCGGGTCGAGCAACCACCGCATGGCCTCATCGTTGCTGAAGCCGGCATCGGCAAGAACCACAAGGGTGCCCTTGAGATCGTGGAGCGGTTCCCCGTTCTCAATAAACAGGTCTGGGACCATCCACACCCCATCAACCCGGCTGGCCAGAAGAGAGCGATCTTCGATCAGGCGTCGAACCTGACTAACCTTGAGACCAAGCAACTCGGTGAGATCAGGAATCGTCAACCAACGCACTGGTGCTGTTTCTGTCACACGACAAGACTGCCACGGAGTATCGGTTCGCGGCGCTCAACGCTCGCGTACTACCGTTGACGCGCCATGTTTCGTTTGCATTAACTCAAATCACAATTTCCCCACTAATTGACAGAAGATACCATCTGTGCCAGCTTTGACAGTGGTGTGTTGGGTCTACCCAAGCACCTCCTGGGCCGCAAGCAGGACGGATGGGCAATGAGCGACACCCCGCACCGTGATGACGACGATGATTACGACACTGACGAGCAAGGCACTGGCGAGCACGGCAGTGACGAGCACGACGCTGACGAGCACGACAGTGACGAGGTAGCGCGCGCCGTGTTTGCGGGGCTCGCCCCTCGGCAGGTGCACGCGGTCGCGTCAGACACCCGCGGTGAACGAGCGGACAGTGACGGCACCCGCCACCGCATCGCAAAAAGCCTCTATGCCACTGTTCCGATCGTTCTGGTCGGATCAATGGCCGTGGCGATGAACATCCCGACCACAATCGAATCCGCACAAGTGAAGCGCCCGGCACAACCGAAAGCCGAGAATTCTGAAGCGGTTTTGGCCACTGTTCCACGAAGCGCGGCCCCTGCACGTGCAGTTTTTGGTGCCGCTCACGTGGCGGCGGCTGTCCCACCACAATCCGCAGTGGCAGCGACGCAGGCTCCTCGCATCTATCGCGTGCTCGCGGGCGACACGGTGAGCGACATTGCGATGCGCTTCGGCCTGTCGACTCCATCCGTGCTCGCGCTCAACGGGCTCAGCTGGACGTCACTAATCTTTCCTGGCCAACAGCTCACCCTGTCAACGACGGCTATGCCAGCGGATGTCACCCACCAGAACCAGGACTATGCGGAGTCGAGCGCCAAGCGCGACGGCGCGTACACAATCGTTGCGGGCGACACGATCAGCGCGATCGCCGAGCGATTCGGCGTCTCGACGATCTCGGTGCTGCTGGCGAATGGACTCGGCTGGTCAAGCATCATCTACCCCGGCCAAACGATTGTGGTCCCAGGCGCGACTGCCCCGAGCGATTCGCCCGTGATCGACCAGCGCGAATCCCCGGTGGTGCTCCGCGACGACTCCGCTGCCGGGTCGAACCTCGTCGGCCGTCCGCTGACGGGTCAGACGCCGGCGGGTCAGACGCCCACTGGTCGGACGCCGAGCACCTCAGCGCCCGTAGACGTGCCTGCGGGGCCTGTCACTGAAACGCAGGAGCCCTCCGCTCAACCTACGCCGCCAGCCGAATCGGCCCCCCCTGCGCCACCTGCACCGCAGAACGGCAGCTATGTGATCGTCTCAGGAGACACCATCTCCGCCATCGCTTCGCGCTTCGGAATCACCACGCAAGCGCTGCTCGACGCCAATGGATTGTCGTGGTCGAGTGTCATCTACGGCGGGCAGAGCCTCGTCATTCCTGGCGTGACAACACCTCCACCGAGTCCACCCGCTGGTGTGCAGAGTGTCGCTGGCCTCACTGACGATATGGCAGGCCACGCGCGGACCATCATCCAGGTTGGCCGCGAACTTGGGGTTCCCGACTACGGCATCGTCATCGCGCTCGCCACCGCGATGCAGGAGTCTAGCCTCAGAAACCTCGACTGGGGCGACCGCGACTCGGTCGGTCTCTTTCAACAACGACCGAGCTCCGGCTGGGGGTCTGTCGAGCAACTCACTACGCCTACCCATGCCGCGCGACTATTTTACGGCGGCCCAAGCAACCCGAACAGGGGCTACACCCGTGGCCTTCTGGACATTCGCGGGTGGGAGTCAATGGCGTTGACACAGGCCGCGCAGGCCGTGCAGATCTCCGGTCACCCGGATGCCTACGCAAAGTGGGAGCAGTCAGCTCGGTCCTGGTTCGCGCAACTCGGTTAGGTCGGCCGGCTCGGCACCGTGTCGATGATCGCTGAGCGCCGAGCAAACTTTAGACTCAGACAGTGACCGTCAACAGTACCGACCCGATGATCGGTCGCCTTCTCGACGGTCGCTACCAGGTTCGGTCACGCATCGCTCGAGGCGGCATGGCTACCGTCTATTTGGCGACCGATCTTCGACTTGAGCGTCGCGTCGCCGTGAAGATCATGCACGGACATCTCGCCGATGACAGCAAGTTCAAGGAGCGTTTCATCCAGGAAGCGCGCTCGTCCGCGAGGCTGGCGCATCCGAATGTTGTCAATGTTTTCGACCAGGGTCAAGACAGTGACATGGCCTATCTGGTCATGGAGTACTTGTCTGGAATCACCCTGCGTCAACTCCTCGACGAGCATCACGTGCTCACGACCGAGCAAACCCTCGACATTCTCGAAGCAGTGCTCGGTGGACTTGCCGCGGCGCACAAGGCGGGCATCGTGCACCGTGACTTGAAGCCCGAGAACGTGCTGTTGGCCGACGATGGCCGCATCAAGATCAGCGACTTCGGTCTTGCCCGCGCCGCCACGGCGAACACCGCGACCGGTGCTGCTCTACTCGGCACCATCGCGTACCTCTCCCCCGAACTCGTTACCCGCGGCGTCGCTGACACCCGCAGTGATATCTACGCCATCGGCATCATGATGTACGAGATGCTCGTCGGCGAGCAGCCATTCAAGGGCGAGCAGCCCATGCAGATTGCCTACCAGCACGCGAACGACTCGGTTCCACGGCCGAGCGCAAAGAACCCAAAGGTGCCAAGCGAGCTCGACGAGGTCGTGCTGTGGGCGACTGACCGCAATCCGGAAAACCGCCCGAAGGATGCTCGGGCCCTGCTTGACCAACTCTTCGAAATCCACACCTCGTTATTGTCTGCAACCTCGACCGGTGCCACGTCGGCGCAGCGCACCATGCTCTTGCCGAGTGCGACCGCCGCTGCCGCGCCAAGTGCAACGGCTGAAACCCAGATTTTAGGTTCACGGGGGCGTGGCGGTGGCCTAGCTACCATCACCGAAACGACAACGACCGGACCATCCACAGCGGACCTCGGCGCGAGCCTCAGCACTAGCTCGCGTGGTCGCGGTCGCGGTGTGCTCATCGCCGTTGTCATTGCCGCGATCGTCGGCGGAGCGTTCGCAGCTTGGTACTTCTTGGCCGGGCCCGGCGCCTCCGTGAGTATTCCGGCATCCATCGCTGGGATGACAGTCGAGGAGGCGACGACAGAACTCGAGAGCCTCGGCTTCTCGGTGAGCGCGGAGCTCGGTCGGGTCGCATCGACCACGATTGGCGTGGATTTGGTCGCCGAGACCGACCCACCGCTCGGGTCGGCGGCGCAGACTGGCACCGAGGTGCAATTGTTCGTCTCAATCGGGCCACGGTTGCTCGCGGTGCCAGCATTTGTCGGAATGACAGAAGAACAAGCCACTGCCGAGATCGCGGCAGCACCGTTCACGCTACTCGAGGTCGTAGCGCAGTTCAGTGGGGACGTCGCAAGCGGAATCGTCATCGGCGCGCTCGCTGGGGATCGCAACGGCACAAGTCTGACCGGCGTCGCCGAGTACGGTGAGCTACAGCCGATCACGTTGATCGTATCGGCAGGGCCGCTCCCTGATGTGTCAGGCCTGTCGGTTGCGGATGCCACGGCGCGCCTTCGGGATGCCGGACTCGAGGCCGGGGCGATCTTCGAGATCGAGTTCAGCGACACAGTACCGCAGGGCTCGGTATTGCGCGCTCAAGCCGTCGAAGAGGCAAGCGTTGTGCGCGTCGGGGACGTTGTCGATCTCGTGACCTCACTGGGCGTCGAACAAATCGAGGTACCAGACGTGATCGGATTGAAGTGGGCTGAAGCGAAACCGATCCTTCAGGATGCCGGCTTCGACCTTGAGTACAACCTGTTTGCGGACGCCGCCCCAGGCCTCTTTACTGTGATCTCTCTCGATCCTGCAGAAGGCACACTTGCGTCGCGAGGCAGCACCGTCAAAGTCGGCTTCTCGGCTTGAGCCGCACTGCCCGGTCGATCGCCAGACAGGCAAATCCGGAGGCTAGAACGCGACAAGCTCCTCGGCGACAAGGAACGCCAGCTCGAGGGACTGCATGTGGTTGAGCCGAGGGTCGCACAACGATTCGTACCTCGTCGCCAGTGTCGCTTCGTCGATCTGCTCTGAGCCGCCGAGGCACTCGGTCACATCGTCCCCGGTCAGTTCGATGTGGATACCACCAGGGTACGTTCCAGCGGCACGATGGGCTTCGAAGAACCCCTTTACCTCATCGACAACGTCGTCGAAGCGACGGGTCTTGTAGCCGTTCGGGGTCGTCAGTCCGTTGCCGTGCATCGGGTCGGTCACCCACAGTGGCGTGGCATCCATACCCTTGATGGCGTCGAGAAGCGGAGGCAGAGCATCCCGCACCTTGCCAGAGCCCATGCGGGCGATGAAGGTCAGGCGCCCCGGCTCACGGTGCGGATCGAGTTTGTCGATGAGCTGCTTCATCGTTTCTGGAGTGGTCGCTGGCCCGAGCTTGACCCCAATCGGGTTGCGAACACGCGAGAAGTAATCGACGTGAGCTCCGTCAAGATCGCGGGTGCGTTCACCAATCCACAAGAAGTGCGCGCTCGTGTTGTACGGTGTGCCGGTTCGGGAATCGATGCGGGTCATCGGCCGCTCGTAGTCCATCAGCAAACCCTCGTGGCTCGAGTAGAACTCGACTCGCTTGAGTTCGTCGAAATTGGCGCCGGCCGCCTCCATGAACTTGATGGCTCGGTCGATCTCGCTGGCGACCTTCTCGTAGCGGTGGTTGGCGGGATTCTGAGCGAAGCCCTTGTTCCACGAATGAACTTGCCGAAGGTCGGCGAACCCACCCTGGGTGAACGCCCGCACGAGATTGAGGGTGGAGACGGCGGTGTGGTACCCCTCGACGAGCCTGGCCGGATCTGCCTGACGGGACTCCGGCGTGAAATCGTAGCCGTTGACGATGTCGCCGCGATAGGCAGGCAGCGTGACGTCGCCCCGCGTTTCGGTGTCGCTCGAGCGAGGCTTGGCGAACTGCCCAGCCATCCGGCCCATCTTGATGATCGGCTTGGATGCGCCGTATGTGAGTACGACTGCCATCTGGAGGATCGTCTTGACCCGGTCGCGAATCTGTTGAGCGGTCGCGCCGGCGAAGGTCTCAGCGCAGTCACCGCCCTGGAGCAGGAACGCGTCCCCCCTCGCGGCCTTCGCGAGTCGCTCACGCAACACGTCGACCTCTCCAGCGAAGACGAGCGGTGGCAGGCTTGCGATCTTGGCGGATGCCGCGCCGACGGCATCCGGATCCGGCCATTCTGGCTGTTGCTTGATCGGAAGCGTTCGCCAATAATCGAGGCCGGCTATGACAGCTGGATCCGGCAGCACAATTGGTTCGGATGGGTCAACCACAGCAAATCCTTTGGAATGGGGAACGAAGGCCAGCCTCCGAGTTTATCGGCTCCCACCGCACGGGCTTGAACCGGGCGGTGCCCAATTCACTTGGCGCGACTGGCCGTCTTCTCGCGCACACTGGCCGTCTTCTCGCGCACACTGGCCGTCTTCTCGCGCACCGACGACGCATATACGTCGACATACTCCTGACCGCTGATACGACCAAGTTCGTAAATGATCTCGTCGGTGATCGAGCGAAGGATAAAGCGGTCACCCTCAAGCCCCTCAAAACGAGTGAAATCGAGTGGTTCCCCGAAAACGATGCCGATGCGTCGCACTTTCGGCAGCTTGCTGCCGATCGGCATAACCTTTTCGGTATCGAACATCGCAACGGGGATCACCGGGGCGTGCGACTCAAGGATCATGCGAGCCACGCCGGTGCGTCCTCGATACAGTCGAGCATCGGGACTGCGCGTGCCCTCCGGATAAATGCCGAGCACATTGCCGCCAGAGAGCACCCCGAGCCCGGTATTGAGGGATGCCTCTGAAGCCTTGCCGCCTGATCGATCGATTGGCAGCATCCCGGTGCCGAGCAGAAAGTTCTTGATCGCCCAGCCGCGAAGACCCCGCCCGGAGAAGTAGTCGCTTTTGGCCAGAAACGAGATGCGCCGCTCGATCACAAGAGGCAGGATGATCGAGTCGATTACCGAGAGGTGGTTGCTGGCAAGGATGACGGGACCGGTCTTGGGGATGTTTTCACTGCCGGAAACCCACGGGCGAAAAACGGTCTTGAGAAGGGGTCCTGCGACCAGATTCTTCATGAACCAGTAGAACACTCGCGCACCTCCTGAGGGCGGGGTCTACTCTAGCGCTCGCTGCGAGCGTGGGTGCGGGCGAGGTCAGCGGCGCCGACGACACCGGCGTTGTTGACGAGCTCGGCGATGACGAACTCCGGTTCTGGGTGGTAGCCGCGTGCTGGAACGTGCTGGCGGTACGACTCCCGGATCGGTGCCAGCAGCAACTCCCCTGCCACGGCAACCCCACCGCCAAATACGAACCGCTGCGGATCGAGTATCGCTCCGAGGCTCGCGCAGGCCTGCCCGAGCCAGTGGCCGAGTTGCTGAAGCGCGTGAGCGGCACCCGGATCGCCAGCAGCGATGAGGTCTCCAACGACCGAACCATTGAGCGTGCCATGCACGCTGCGCGCCTCGGCGAGCGCACGGCCAATGCCACCGACGTCAGCGATCTCGTTGGCCATTCGTAACAGTGCTCGCCCAGAACCGTACTGTTCGATGCAGCCGCGCGCGCCGCAGCCGCACGGTAGTCCATCGGGCACAACCCGCAGATGACCAAGTTCGGCTCCCGCTCCAAAGCCGCCACGGAACAGTCTGCCTTGCGAGATCACCGCCCCACCGACTCCAGTGCCGATCGTGAGCATCGTCATATCCGTCACAACCCGGCCGGCGCCAAACCGGTACTCCGCCCAGCCGGCAGCGTTGGCATCGTTGTCGATGGTCACGTCCATCGCAAGGCGGTCGCACAATCGTCGCCGTAATGGCTCATTCCGCCAGCTGATGTTCGGGGTGTAGTAGACAGTGGACTGCTCAACGTCGATAAAGCCCGGGGCTGCAACGCCGGCAGCCGCAATCTCGTGGCCGATCGACAGCCGCTCAACCATCTCGACGACCGCATCGACAACGCCGTCAGAGTCACCGGCTGCGGTGGCTACTCGTTCCTCTGCAATGATTTCGCCGTCTTCAGTGACGACAGCACCGGCAATCTTGGTTCCACCGATGTCGATCCCAATGGCATGCACGGTGACCTAGTGTAGTTGGGCCCGCACAGCCGTTCGAAGGGGCCATCGCCCCGAATTACTGGCGCAGCTACACTGAGCACATCCCCAACCGGTGCCGAAGGAGTTATCGTGAAAGAGTTCGAAGTTCCTGCAATGGTCGCCGCCGATCCGGAGGCAAACACCACAGATCTGCTCGTTGATCGGGTTGCTGCCACTCCCGATCGTGCGTTGTTCGCAATTCCGACGGCTGATGGCGGCTGGAGCGACGTAACGAGCGCTGAGTTCCTGCGCCAAGTCACCGAACTCGCAAAAGGCCTCGTCGCCGCGGGTGTCGAACCGGGCGACAAAATCGGCCTGATGGCCAAGACTCGCTACGAGTGGACCCTCATCGACTTCGCGACTTGGTTCGCCGGCGCTGTGCTCGTGCCAATCTACGAGACCTCAGCACCAAGCCAGATCCTGTGGAACCTCACCGACTCCGGCGCGATCGCGATCATCACCGAGAACGCAGACCACTACGCACGATTCGATGAGATTCGAGCGGATGTTCCAGCCATCCGCAACGTCTGGCAGATTGACCTCGGCGACCTCGACAAGCTCGCCGCCGCAGGAACCGGGGTTGCAGACGAGGAGATCGAGCGTCGCCGTCGCATCGCGAAGGGTTCCGACCTTGCGACCCTCATCTACACCTCGGGAACGACCGGTAAGCCGAAAGGGTGCATCATCACGCACTCCAACTTCGTCGAACTCACCAGGAACGCACAGAAGGCAGTGCCCGAGGTCGTCAACCCGGACTCGAGCACGTTGCTCTTCATCACACTCGCCCACATCTTCGCGCGCTTCATCTCGGTGCTCGCGGTGCACGGTGGTGTGAAGGTCGGCCACCAGCCAGACACCAAGCTTCTGCTGCCATCGATGGCCTCATACCAGCCGAGTTTCCTTCTTGCGGTGCCCCGCGTGTTCGAGAAGGTCTACAACTCTTCAGAGCAGAAGGCCGAAGCCGGCGGCAGGGGCAAGATCTTCCGGCGCGCAGCGGATGTCGCCATCGCGCACTCGAAGGCCATCGATGCCGGACACGTGCCGTTGGGACTCAAGCTGCAGTTCGCGCTCTTTGACCGGCTCGTGCTGTCGAAAATCCGCGCGGCACTCGGCGGTCGCGTCAAGTACGCCGTCTCTGGCTCCGCTCCGCTCGGCTTGCGGCTTGGACACTTCTACCGCAGTCTTGGCCTCACGATTCTCGAGGGCTACGGACTCACTGAAACCACGGCTCCGGTCTCAATCAACCTGGTGTCCAAGTTCAAGATCGGCAAGGTCGGCCCACCACTTCCGGGTGTCGCAGTTCGCATCGCAGACGACGGCGAGATCCAGGTCAAGGGCATATGTGTGTTCGCGGGATATTGGAACAACGAGCAAGCCACCAAGGAGGCGTTCGACGGTACGTGGTACAAGACCGGCGACATCGGCCAGTTTGATGCAGACGGCTACCTCGAGATCACTGGTCGCAAGAAGGAGATCATCGTCACCGCTGGCGGCAAGAACGTCGCCCCTGCTGGCCTCGAAGACCCGATTCGCGCGAATCCGATCATCGGTCAGGTCATCGTTGTCGGTGATCAGAGGCCCTACATTTCGGCGCTCATCACCCTCGACGACGAGATGCTGCCGGCATGGCTGAAGAACAACGGACACGACGAAACACTCACTGTGACCGACGCGGCGAAACACCCGGCTGTCATCGCAGAAATTCAGAAGGCGGTGGATGCCGCGAACGCGTCGGTCTCGCGCGCCGAGTCGATTCGCAAGTTCCACATCCTCGATTCAGAGCTGACCGAGGCGAGCGGCCACTTGACTCCCAAATTGAGTATCAAGCGCAACGTGATTCTCGTGGACTTCGCCGATGTCATCGAGGGACTCTACGTCGGTGCGCCGGAAACGCAAGGCACTAGCGTCACCTCTTAGCGGTCAGGCCAGACCGTAATTTGCTCGGCACCGTGGTCAATACCACGGTGCCGAGCGAATGAGCTTCATCGCGTCGCGCTTCGTCTCGGGCTCGAGTCCCTCGATAAACAAGTGACCATCGAGGTGGTCGATCTCGTGCTGAATGGCCTGAGCCAAAAGACCAGTCCCCGCTAATTCGACCGGGTTTCCCTCGAGGTCGATACCTGTCGCGCGCGCGTACGGATACCGCAGACGTGGAAAGTAGAAACCGGGTACCGAAAGACACCCCTCATCCACGAGCTCCGCCTCGCCGCTCACTTCCGCAAGTACGGGGTTGACGATATAGCCTGCCTCGCCGCCGACGTTGTAGCTGAAGGCGCGCAGTCCTACGCCGATCTGATTCGCGGCAACGCCTGCGCGTCCAGGGGCTCGCACAGTGTCCACAAGGTCTTTGACCAGGCCAGCCGCTCCAGGATCGCCCGCGCGAATCGGGTCGCACACCGAGCGAAGAATGGGATCACCAAAGAGACGGATGGTTCGTTCGGTCACGGTTCAGTCAGCTGGCAATTCGGGGATGCCATCGATCACGAGGGCCGCAAGGTCGCGCGCGGCGCTCTTGGTGAGCGGAGCGATCTCGTCAAAGTCAATAAGCGAGCCGGTCGCTAAGTGCGCGTCGTACGGAATGCGAGCGATGTCGCGCACACGGGACTGGAAATGCGCCTCAATCTCCTCAAGCTTGACGAGGTTCGTCCCTTGCGTCGAGGTGTTGAGCGCAACGATTGCGTTTTCGACAAGGTGGCCGTAGCCATTTGACTCCAGCCAGGTCAGCGTCTCGGATGCGAGGCGAGCCTCATCGACACTGCCACCGGACACGATGACGACCGAGTCCGCGCGCTCAAGGGTTGCCTTCATGACGGAATGGACGACACCCGTTCCGCAGTCGGTGATGGCGACCGAATAGAAGCGCTCTGCCATGTCGGCAACGACGTTGTAGCCGGCCTCGTCGAACGCCTCAGAAACAAGTGGGTCGGTGTCGGAGGCAAGAATGTGCAGCCGCGTATTGTCGCGCGTGATGTGCGCTTGGAACTGGCTGAAGGTGCCGATCTCCTTCGCCTGAGCGACAACATCGCGCACGGTTGACGGGTTCTGTCGCGTGACGCGCTCGGCGAGGGTGCCGCGATCCGGGTTGGCGTCGATTGCGATCACTCGGTCTTCACGCACTTTGGCCATTGCCATCCCGAGAATGGTCGTGATTGTGGTCTTGCCGACACCGCCCTTGCGAGAGAGCACGGCAACAAAGCGGGTTCCACCGTCGAAGTGCTTAGCGATGCGGGCGTCGAGAGCCTTTCGCTCGCGAACGCGATAGGAGTCGCCAACGTTGACGAGGCGGAATGTGGCGTCGTAGAGCAATCGCTGGAGGAACCCCTCCGGGGCAGGCTTGCGGCGGCGGCGGGGTTCGATCAATCGATCTGCCGTCAACATCGCGGCCGATTCTGGGGTCGATGACACCTTGCGAGACTTCTTGCCGCGGCGCGTGTAGACCACGTCGGATTCCGGGAGCTCGGGGATCGGCAGTGGCTCATCCTCCTCCGGCAGCACGGCGACCGACTCGGATGCGACGGTAATCGTCGTGGTGTTCGGGCCGATCGACGGCACGATGTCTCCTGGATCCCCTGCGAACTCCGGGATCGCGACCGCCGCTTCATGCTCCGGGGCTTCGCGCACCTGGGCTGGGAGGTCGACCGTGAATGTCAGGCTCTCCTGTAGCGCCACCACTTCATTGCTCGTGCTTTTCGCGACCACTGTAGATCTCCCTTCGCGAACACAAACCGCTAGTTTACAGCGAAGTCGACTGAGAGACTCTTGATTGTCGGTGTCAGCCCGGCCCGATCACCAGAATGAGGTCACCGGCATCGACCTGCTGCGTCTTCGGAATCGCCAATCGTGTGACAGTTCCACTCACCGACGTGGTGATCGCCGCCTCCATCTTCATGGCCTCAATCGAGGCGACGGTCTGGCCCGCCTCGACGCGAGCGCCATCGTCGACCTGGAGCGTGACGACGCCGGAGAACGGGGCTGCGATATGGCCCGGTTGGGTGGCATCCGCCTTCTCTGCGGTTTTGGAATCGACAGCGATGCTCAGATCACGAACGAAGACCGGACGCAGCTGACCGTTGAGTGTCGCCATCACGGTGCGGATACCCTTTTCGTCGGCCTCACCGATCGCCTCGAGCCCAACAAAGATGCTGACGCCCTTGGCCATCTCGATGATGTGCTCGGTGCCATGACGCAAGCCGTAAAGGTAATCGGTTGTCTCAAGCACCGACAGGTCGCCGTACGTCTCGCGTGATTGCAGAAAAATCTCGGTCGGGCCTGGAAACAGCAGTCTGTTGAGGGTGGCTCGACGAAGCGCGGAGTCTCCGTCGAGCCCGGCCTGATCCTTGGGTGTGATCGGCTCGACGCCAATCTTCACGTCACGGCCAGCGAGCACCTTCGACCGGAACGGCTCTGGCCAGCCACCCGGCAGTTCACCGAGTTCGCCAGCCATGAAGCCAATGACCGAAGCTGGAATGTCATACTTCTGCGGGTTCTGCTCGAAGTCATCAGGATCGGCATCGGCGGCAGCGAGGGCCAGGGCAAGGTCGCCTACGACTTTGGATGACGGCGTGACTTTCGGCGGACGCCCGAGAATCCGGTTCGCCGCGGCGTACCAGTCCTCGACCTTTTCGAACTGATCGGCGAGACCGAGCGCGATCGCTTGCTGCCGCAGGTTCGACAATTGCCCGCCCGGGATCTCGTGCTTGTACACGCGCCCGGTTGGCCCTGGCAGACCGGATTCGAACGGCCGGTAGACGTGACGGACGGCTTCCCAGTACGGCTCGAGATCCGAAACGGCCTGCAGCGAGAGACCGGTGTCACGCTCGGTGTGAGCAAGGGCCGCGACGAGGGCGGACATGGATGGTTGACTCGTCGTGCCTGCCATTGGGGCGCTCGCGACATCCACCGCATCGGCACCGGCGCGTGAAGCCGCTAGCAACGTAGCTAACTGCCCGCCAGCCGTGTCGTGGGTGTGCACGTGCACCGGCAGATCAAACCGCGAGCGTAGGGCACTGACGAGGGTTGCCGCTGCTTCGGCACGCAACAGGCCCGCCATGTCCTTGACGGCGATGATGTGGGCGCCAGCCTCGACGACCTGCTCTGCGAGCCGCAAGTAGTAGTCGAGGGTATACAGCGACTCGGCCGGGTCCAGCAGGTCAGCGGTGTAGCAGAGCCCGACCTCGGCGACTGTGGTTCCGGTTTCGAGCACCGCGTCGATCGCGGGCCGCATTTGGTTGACGTCGTTCAGGGCGTCGAATATGCGGAAGATGTCAACGCCGCTCGTGGCAGCCTCGCGCACGAACGCGTTCGTGACCTCCGTCGGATAGGGCGTGTACCCGACCGTATTGCGACCGCGAAGCAGCATTTGGATTGCGATCGTCGGCAACGCCTCGCGCATCGTCGAGAGTCGTTCCCACGGATCCTCTGACAGAAAGCGAAGCGCGACATCGTAGGTCGCACCTCCCCAGGCCTCAATCGAGAACAGTTCTGGCGTGAGGCGCGCAACGTGCGGCAGCACCGTCGCGAGATCACGCGTGCGCACGCGCGTTGCCAAGAGCGACTGGTGTGCGTCTCGGAAGGTCGTGTCGGTGACTGCGAGCGCGGTCTGCTCGCGCAGTGCTGCCGCAAACTGCACCGGCCCTAGTTCGAGCAAACGCTGCCGGGAACCAGCGGGAGCAGGCTGTTCGAGGTCAACGATTGGGAGCTTCAGGCTCGGATTGATGAGTCCGGCACCATCGCCGTTCGGGTGATTGACCGTGACTTCGGCGAGCCAGTTGAGAACTTTGGTTCCGCGGTCTTTCGAACGATGGGAGTTGAGGAGGTGCGGGCGCTCCTCGATGAACGCCGTGCTGAGATTGCCGGCAATGAAGTCTGGATCGTCGAGCACCGCTTGCAGAAACGGGATGTTCGTGGTCACGCCACGCAAGCGAAACTCGGCGAGCCCGCGGCGAGAACGGCGCACCGCAGAAGGGAAGTCTCGGCCACGGCTCGTCATCTTGACGAGCATCGAGTCGAAGTACGGTGAGATCTGTGCGCCAGCGCTGACCGTTCCGCCGTCGAGACGGATGCCTGCGCCGCCCGGCGATCGGTAGGTCGTGATCTTGCCGGTGTCCGGTCGGAATCCCGCCGCGGGGTCCTCTGTCGTAATGCGGCATTGGAGAGCCGCGCCGCGCATCTGGATGTCTGGCTGCAGCAACCCGAGCTCAGCAAGGCTGTGGCCGAAGGCGATACGCATTTGCGACTGCACGAGGTCGACGTCGGTGATTTCTTCCGTGACCGTGTGCTCGACCTGAATACGCGGGTTCATCTCGATGAAGACATGCTGGCCGAGGCGTTCGCCAGCGGTATCAAGCAGGAACTCGACGGTGCCGGCGTTGACGTACCCGATCGAGCGAGCGAAAGCGATTGCATCCCGGTACATCGCCTGCCGGATGTTCTCATCGAGGTTCGGCGCTGGAGCGATCTCGATGACTTTCTGATGGCGTCGTTGAACCGAGCAGTCGCGCTCGAACAAGTGAACCGTCTCACCAAGGGCATCCGCAAGAATCTGCACTTCGATGTGCCTCGGCCGCACGACGGCCTGCTCAATGAACATGGTCGGGTCACCGAAGGCACTGTCTGCCTCACGCATTGCCGCCTCAAGCGCGTCGCGCAGCTCTTCTGGTCGCTCGACGCGACGCATGCCGCGCCCTCCCCCACCCGCGACCGCCTTGGCGAACACCGGAAATCCGATTTCCGCTGCACCCGCGAGCAGTTCTTCGACATCTCGCGACGCCGGTGTCGACTTCAGTACTGGCACGCCAGCGGCAATCGCGTGCTCTTTCGCGGTGACCTTGTTGCCAGCCATCTCAAGCACCCTGCTCGGCGGTCCGATAAAGGTAATGCCGGCTTCGGTCGCGGCGCGGGCGAGTTCAGGGTTCTCGGAGAGGAAGCCGTAGCCGGGGTAAATGGCGTCTGCGCCCGATTCTTTCGCGACCCGGATGATCTCCGCAACATCAAGATAGGCCCGAACCGGATGCCCCTTCTCACCGATTTGATACGCCTCATCGGCTTTCAGGCGATGCATCGAGCCGCGATCCTCGTACGGGAACACCGCGACGGTCTTTGCGCCTAGCTCAAATGCGGCCCGAAACGCTCGAATGGCGATCTCGCCCCGATTTGCGACGAGGATCTTCTTGAACATCCGGCCCTTTCTGATTGACGCAATCTTATTGTCACCGAAGTCTCGTAATTGACCCCGCGCATTCGTCACCGGAGAAGCCCTTTAGGTTCTTTCAATCCAGTGCAGGTATCGTCGTTACTCGTGCATGTACTCAGCGTCAGTTCCCTCAAAGGGGGCGTGGGCAAAACCACTGTGACGCTCGGGCTCGCCTCGGCTTCGTTCGCTCGTGGCCTGCGCACCCTCGTCGTTGATCTCGACCCGCAATCGGATGTCTCGACCGGCATGGATATTGAGACCGCAGGTCATCTCAACGTCGCCGATGTTCTCGCCTCGCCGAAGGAGAAGATCGTGCGGGCCGCGATTGCGCCGAGCGGCTGGACGCGTGGCCGCCCAGGCAAGGTCGACGTGCTCATTGGTTCGCCTTCCGCCATCAATTTCGACGGGCCGCACCCGAGCATCCGCGATATCTGGAAGCTTGAGGAGGCTCTGGCCAACGTCGAAGCGGAGTACGACCTCGTGCTCGTTGATTGCGCTCCATCGCTCAACGCCCTCACGCGTACGGCTTGGGCAGCAAGCGACCGCGTCACGGTTGTGACAGAACCCGGCCTCTTCTCAGTTGCTGCGGCTGATCGTGCGTTGCGCGCGATCGAGGAGATTCGGCGTGGGCTTTCTCCCCGTCTACAGCCGCTCGGCATCATCGTCAACCGACTCCGGGTACAGTCGCTCGAGCACCAGTACCGCATCAAGGAATTGCGTGACATGTTCGGCCCACTCGTGCTGAGCCCGCACTTGCCGGAACGCACATCGCTGCAGCAAGCGCAGGGTGCTGCGAAGCCGTTGCACGTCTGGCCGGGTGAGAGCGCGCAGGAGATGGCGAGAAACTTTGACCAGTTGCTCGAACGGGTGATGCGCGCAGCGAGAATCGCTCCCTTCACAGACGAGATCGCGTAGCGGTCGCGTCGCGTTCGCCTGGAAGCCAGAACAGCCTTAGGAAGCCCGAACAGACCGGCGCTTGGCGAGTTCGTCCATCGGGTCTTCGCCCTTGACCGACTCGATGTCCGTCAGGCTTGATTCGACCTCGCGCAGCACCTTGCCGACGGCGATCCCGAAAACACCCTGACCGCGACTGACAAGATCAATGACTTCATCATTCGACGTGCACAGGTAGACGCTCGCCCCATCACTCATGAGGGTGGTTTGCGCCAAGTCATTGATCCCCGATTCGCGGAGTTGGTTGACCGCAACACGAATTTGCTGAAGCGAGATGCCGGTGTCGAGCAGTCGCTTGACAAGCTTGAGTACAAGGATGTCGCGAAAACCGTACAGTCGCTGCGAACCCGACCCGGCGGCACCGCGAACGGTTGGTTCAACCAGTCCGGTGCGCGCCCAGTAGTCCAGCTGGCGGTAGCTGATGCCGGCGGCGCGGGAGGCGACGGCACCGCGATAGCCAGCCGAGTCATCGAGGTCCGGCATGCCGTCGGTGAACAACAAACCGCGATCGTAGCGAGCGTCATCGCTGCGGCTGAGTTCGATCATCGCTTTGCCCCTCGTATGGCTCGTCACAACATCTCCACAAACCTTCATGTTGACGTTGACACTTACAGTTGGTTCAACCCAACGCTACCCATGGCCGTCACAGCACACCGCGACATTCGATCAAACACTTCGGCGTGTCGGATGAGCTGGCGATTCTGCGGTTGACCGCCTCAACATTGGGGAGGTGTTGTCGCAATTTCGACGGTACTACGAATTGAGCCGTGAGAGTGCGGATCGGATGAGACTGCTCCGAACAGTTTCCAGTTGGCCGGCGATCTCCCCAGCCATCTCGGCGACCCTCGCCCGGCTCGCGGCATCCTTGCGCCTGGCAACCGGCATCAGGGCGTTCTCGATCAAGCCAAGTTCACGTTCAGCAGCAGCCCGAAAGCCGCGCAAGTGCCGCGGCTCGATGCCGGTTCGCTGCAACTCAACGAGCGTCGTCAAGACCGCAACCGAATCATCGCCAAAGGTGTCAGCGGCAACGATGAGGGAAGCGCTGATCGCATCCGTCAAGAGCATCGGAGTGGCGCCGGCCTCGCGAATCAGTTCTTCCCGCGAGAGTTTGCGGTCGGCCGACAGCATTGACACCCCGTTGCGCACCGCACCGGGCAACTCCGGGCTGCGCCCGGCATCAAGCTCCGCCAGATAGCCTCGAATGACCTTGAGCGGCAAGTAATTATCTCGCTGCATCGTCAGCACGAACCGCAATCGCTCCATGTCGGATGGCGAGAACTTGCGATAGCCAGACTCGGTGCGAGCCGGTGAGACCAGCTGGCGTTCCTCGAGAAAACGCAGCTTCGATGGGGTGAGTTCCGGAAACTCAGGGTTCAGTCGCGCGAGAACCTGGCCGATACTCAACAGGGAAGGGCCTGCGGTCGAACGCGACCGCGCAGATTCGGCCGCCACTATGCACCAGCCGCCGGTGGCAGATCGTCGCGCGATGCGAAGAAAGTGAGTCGAAACTTGCCAACCTGCACTTCGGCTCCGTCGCTCAAGAGCGCAAGATCGATTCGCACGCCGTCAAAATAGGTGCCGTTGAGCGAGCCGAGATCCTTGACCTGAAAGTTCGTGCCGAAGCGAGTGAACTCCGCGTGACGCCGTGAGACTGTCACGTCGTCGAGAAAGATATCGGCATCCGGATGCCTGCCGACCGTCGTGACGTCGGCGTCAAGCAGAAAGCGCGCACCAACATTGGCTCCCCGGCGAACCACCAAGAGCGCAGAGCCGGAGGGAAGGGCTGCGATCGCCGCAATCTCTTCAGTCGAGATATCGCCGGCAAGTGCGGCGACTTGCGTCGCGAATTCTTGTCCGTAGTGAACAGTTGAATCGTCCCCTTGACGGCCCTTATCGGCCAACCGACCCACGTCTTCGGAATCAACCAACATGCACCTCCCTAGTCGACCAGCGTATCGGATGGCGCGCGCTGATCGAGGCGCGGAATTCGCACGATCCTGATGGTCTCGCGAAAGTAGATTCCGCCTGCCCACCAGTACAAAAATGCTCCCCACAGGGCGAAGGCCCAACCGACCGGACTCGCAATCCAGGCCGTCTCGGGGATTGCCTGGCCGAGCATGAGAATCGGAAGCGCGTAGAACAATGCCGCGGTTGCCACCTTGCCGAGATGATGCACTGGCAGCGGACCGTAGCCGAAGTTCGCTCCCAGTATGCCGAAGCCGAGAAGCACAACGTCGCGGGTGACGATCACGATGAACAACCACCAAGGAATGACATCGCGAATCGCAAGGCCGATGAGCGCCGCGAAGATGAAGAGTCGATCGGCAGCCGGATCGAGCAACTGGCCGAGCCGCGTGATCTGTCCAAAGCGGCGAGCGATAACCCCGTCGAGGAAATCGCTCACGCTCGAGTACACCAAGATCGCGAGGGCGAGCCCATCTTCCCCGATGATCACGAACACGAGAAACACCGGAACGAGCGCGAGGCGGATGAAGCTCAGAACGTTGGGGATCGTCCACACTCGGTCGCTGACTTCTGGAGGCGTAGTCACATTCACCGATCTTACTGAGGCCGCGGAAAAGCCACGAGGCCTGAATTGAGCGATCGCGGCATGGAGTCCGCGATTGGTAGCATCCGGCACGTAGCATCGGGTCATGTCGTGCATCCGCTTCAATACCCCAGCCCAGCTTGCGCAACTTCGGTCCATGGCACCAGCCATGCTGACCGCCGAGCAGGCCGAAGCCCTTCACCCCTCACCCGAGATCACGCCGGCCAAGATCAACCGACTGCGCATCCTCGCGGCCGACAGCAACCCGAAGATTCGGGAGAGCGTTGCCAGTAGCCTGCACGCTCCCGAGGACGTCTTTTTTGACCTCGCCCGCGACGCCGATGAGGGTGTGCGATCCTGCGTCGCGCGCAACGAGAGCGCGCCGTGCGACGCGCTTCGACTGCTCGCAGACGATCCGTCAGAGCGCGTTCGCGGATTCCTTGCGGTGAACTTCTTTGTGCCGAGCGATGCGATGGCCAAACTCGCAGACGACTCGAGCGCGACGGTTCGCGAACTCGTTCGGTGGAAGAGCGAGCTGGCGAGGGTCTAGTGCATGGCTGAGTTGGCGCATGGCTGACCCCGGCAACTCCGTGCGGGTCGACAGCTGGTTGTGGGCCGTTCGGATCTTCAAGACCAGATCGCTCGCCACGGCGGCGAGCCGCGCGGGACATGTTCGAGTCAACGGCGAACGGGTGAAGGCCGCGCACGCGGTCAAGATTGGCGACGAGGTGCGGGTTCGGGTCTCGGGCTTTGATCGCGTACTTGTGGTTCGCACGCCGATCGCCAAGCGGGTCTCCGCTGCTGTGGCGGTCGAGAGCTTTCGCGACGACAGCCCACCCCCGCCGACACCGTTCGAGGTCGCTCTCGCTCCACGCCGTGATCGGGGTGCCGGACGCCCAACCAAGCGTGAGCGGCGCGAGATCGACAAGCTCCTCGGGCAGCAGACAGACGCCCGCGAGTGACTGCGCGCGTCGAACGACGGCGCGCGCCAACTCCCAGACTCGATGAGTAGATTCGACTTCATGGGAAAGGTGAGTGATCGCTGGCGATCACACCTCCTCACCACCTTCTCTGGCGAGAGTTCCGGTCAACCCAGCTGGGTGCATCGCATGCACGAGGGCGACGACTCCGGATTCTTCGGCCCGGGCTCGGCCGCGTGGGCCGTTCACGGCGGTATGCCGACGCTCGTTGCTGGCATCCGGGCACTGCTCATGCAGACCCTGCATCCTGGCGCGATGGCTGGAGTGCACGACTGGTCTCGCTACCGCGAGGATCCGCTCGGCAGGCTGTCTGGCACCATCCAATGGCTCATCACGGTGACCTTCGCCGACACTGTCACCGCGCGAGACGAGTCGAGTCGAGTCGGACGGTTTCACGACCGCGTTGTCGGAACCTACGTCGATTGCGATGGCAAGGAGCGACCATACTCCGCCGGGGATCAGGAACTTTTGTCGTGGGTGCACGTTGTCTTCACTGACGCGTTTCTCGCCTGCCACGAGCTCTGGGGCGATCGCATCCCCGGAGGCGCTGACGGCTACGTTCGAGAGTGGACGACCGCTGGCGAACTGGTCGGGGTCACGACACCGCCGCGGTCCCGTGCAGAACTCGAAGGGCAGCTTCGCGAATTCGAGCCGTCACTCAAGAGCGACGAGCGAGTGGCTGAGGCCGTGCGTTTCATCCGCAACCCGCCGCTCGCGAAGTCGATGATGCCGGGCTACCGCGTGCTGTTCGCGGGAGCCGTGGCATCCATCCCCCGGGAGTATCGCAAGCGGCTGGGTCTGCGTCGATCGCCGCTCCCGGTGATCACAGCGACCCGCGTCGTGCTCGGTATCGTCAGTGGAGTACTTGGGCGGTCATCGACATCAGAGGATGCCGCGCGCGCACGTATTGCCAGACTCGAAGCCGAGCAGCAAACGGTTTGAACGCGTACGCTCTGGTTACGGGCGCCCCGCTCGGTATCCAACTCATCGAGGAGAGTAACGACATGGCCGACAAATCCCCCAAGAAGTCAACGACCAAGACTGCCGCGAGCAAGTCCCTCAAAGAGAAGCGTTCTGACAAGAAGGACAAGGCCGCTTCAAAACGCCGCGACGCCTAAGTCAGCCGCAACCACGCACTGACGCCGCGCCGCAGGCCGCACGGCGCCACCACTACGTCGCCACAGCTACGCCGAAGGCTCCTTCAGTGGCGGCTTCTTCGGCGTAGCTCGTCTGGCGGATTGCGCAGGGGCGGCCTCCGCTGAAGCGAGGCCCTCCCCGACAGCCCGGCCTGCTGCGCGACCGGTGATAATCTGCGAAATGTCGATGCCGACCAGATCTCGCATAATCTGATTCGCAGTCACGAGTTGAGCGGCCACGTTCTGGCCGACCTGGGCGGTACCGCTGCCATCCGATGAAATCACCGTTAGGTTCGCTATCGCCGACAACGGTTCGGATGCGGCGCGCACGATCTCAGGAAGCTGACCGATCACCTGCTGCCGCAGGAGGTCATCCGCTCGTTCTTCGAGGGCTTCAGCTTTCGCTCTCGTCGCCTCGGCTTCCGCGTTGCCGCGCACCCGGATCGACGAGGCTTCCGCCTCGCCCTCGGCAGCGAGTGCCTCTGCCGCAGCGATGCGCCTGGCCCGTTCGGCGAGCCCCTCGGCTTCGACCGCTTCTGCAGCGCTCTTGCGTCGGTTGCGCTCGGCGATTCCCTCAGCCTCGATCGCCTCGGCGCTCGCGCGTCGGGCATCGCGGTCCGAGTTTGCCGCGGCCACAGTTGCCGCCGCGGTTGCTTCGGCGTTCTTCTGCACCGCATACGCCTCGGCATCGGCGACGGCGCGAATCTCAGCATCGAGCTCCTGCTTTCGCAAACCTACTCGCTTGCCGGCGTTGATCTCTTCCTGCGCGATGACTTGTTGTTGTGCAATCGCCGCCGCGAGCGGTGTTGCGGCAGCAGCCTCGGCTCGTGCTTTGTCTGTCTCTTTCTGAATCTCGGCGTTGCGAAGATCGAGCGCACGTTGCGCCTCCGCAACGGCCTGATCCGCCGAAATGCGCGCCTCCTCCGACGCCCGACGCGCAACGGATTCAGCGACTTCGGCTACTTGCTTCACGCGGGCAGCTTCCGCTCGACCGAGGTCACGGATGTAGCCGTTGTCGTCGTCGATCTCCTTGATCTGCAGGGTGTCGATCTGCAAACCCTGCACGTCGAGCGAATCCCGCACCGCTTCCAGCACCTGACCCTGAAGCGCGGAGCGATTCGTAATAATCTCGGTGACAGTCAGCTGGCCGACGATCGAGCGCACCGATCCGCTGAGCACTTCCTCGGTGGATGACTCGATCTGATCCTGCTGGTTCAGAAAGCGCTGGGCAGCCGCGCGAACCATGGATTCTGAACCGCCGACTTTGACGACCGCAACCGCGTTGACCTTGATAGTGATCGCATCCTTGGTCTGGGCCGTCGCTTGCACGTTGAGTTGGCGACTGCGCAGACTCAGCGTGAAATAGGCCTCGACGATCGGCTTGACGAAGACGCGCGAGCCGAACACGACGCGTTGACCGGCGGTCTCGGCGAGTGGGTCCGCGCCGCCTTTCACCCGGCGCTGGCGCGAGGTGACGATGATCGCCTCATCGGGTTTGGCGACTTTGATTGCGCGAAGCAACACGATGAGCACGGTGATGACGAGAAGTATCGCCGTGCCAATGAGAATGTAGGTCGACAGTGGCTCGCTCAAGAAGGGCAGGGTCATGCCGCC